>Ga0172379_10001532_pt1 | contig 45534 bp, 48 predicted proteins | sample GrowelOW334metaG_FD_119756 | JGI IMG/M metagenome (GOLD analysis project Ga0172379, IMG submission 119756) | Groundwater microbial communities from an aquifer near a municipal landfill in Southern Ontario, Canada - Groundwater well OW334 metaG | ecosystem: Environmental > Aquatic > Deep...
CTATAGCTCAATGGATAGAGTACCAGTCTTCGGAACTGGTGATGAGGGTTCGATTCCCCCTGGGCGTACAGTATAATACCCCCATGGGTTGCTAGCTCAGTTGGTAGAGCAGTCCGAAAGCTTTCGGACCGGTCACGAGTTAGCCTCCTTGTGATTTTTGGGTTGCTAGCTCAGTTGGTAGAGCAACCGCCTCTTAAGCGGTCGGTCGCGAGTTCGAGTCTCGCGCAACCCACATTTTTTGTTACACTTTATCAATGTTTCGTGCCTTTGTATTTTTAATCTGTTTCATATCCTTACCTCTTGCCGTCCGTGCCCAAGACGTAGCGACTGCCTCCGCCCCCGCTCCAACCCCAGATCTTGTCGCCCAATATTTTACCGATCTTAACTTCCAACAAAACCAATACCAAAAAGACTATTTAAACTACGTCGCCAAAAGTAAAGTCCACACCACTTACCGCACCATCACCACTCAAAAAGAACGTCTTGAAGCCACCCGTTCAGTCCTCATTACCCGCAACAATCTGCTAAAAACATATTTAATGTACCTACGGGTTCTCTTAACCAAACATTCGGTCAGCTCACCTACCGAAACCGAGCGTTTACAAATCGAGCTTAGCAAATGGGAAGCCTATTTTGACGAACAAAACAGTATTGTCACCTCTTTAAATAACGAGTCAGATATCTCTACCTGGTCTGCCGATTTTGCTTCAAAATACATTACTGTCCAACAACTTCTTTACACTACCCTGGTACAGCAGGAAATTAATCAACGGACCGAAGTCACTGCCATGTTGCAGACTTTAACTTCTCAAATTCAAAATTCAGGCAAAATTAGCACCGACACCCAATGGTTTTCCGATTTACCCATTAAATTCGATCTGGTTACCCAGTCCTTAACCAAGGCCGCCGCCACCTCGGTCACCCGCCAAAACAATCCTACCCGCTTCTATAATTTTTACCCGGATGCTAAAGTTGAGCTCAATAAAGCTAAAAACTACCTCACTCAAATCGCCTCTGACCTCAAAGTTATCGTTATTAAAAACTGGCAATAATGGAAATTCAATCACAAGAATCTTTTTCAGATGTTACCCCCCGCGTGACGGTTAACCCCCCGCCTTCCCAGTCTTCGGCTCCTACGGCTACTCCCTCTTCCAAGCCAAAACCCCGCTTTCATCTGCCTAAAAATCCCAAATACAAACTTCTGGTTGGTCTTGGTATTTTGGTCTTTGTTTTATTAGTTTTGAGTATTATCGTTCCCAAGCGCAGTCCAGTTACTCCCCGCGCTCTACCCACACCCACCCTAAGTACCCAACCCACCGCCCCCGTCGTCAACAATATTGAAATTCCCTCCGAGCTTAAAGATTCTTTTGCTCAAATTGAGTCCCGTCTAAACGAAATCATCATCCCGGCTCTTCCCCCGGAAATCGATTTAAAAATCGGTAATTTCTAACTACTTTCTCGACAAATAGCTCCCGTTTTCAGTGCTAATGCTTATTTCGTCGCCTACCTTCACAAATAGGGGAACTTGAACCTTAGCCCCAGTGTCCACTACTGCCAGTTTCATCGCGTTGGTAGCCGTGTCGCCTTTAACCGAATTTTCCGCTTCCATAACTACGCAAGTTATACTTTTGGGTAACACTACCCCAACCGGTTTGTCATCATAAAACTTAATCCGATACGGACGGCTTTCTTTCAAATAAATTTTATCCTCCCCAATCACGTCTGTTGGCACCATATATTGCTCAAAAGTTCTCGGTTCAATAAACACATAGGCACTACCGTCAAAATAAGAATAGTCGGCTTCGTGGGTTTCCACCAGTACCTCTTCCACTTTTTCTCCCGATTTATAGGTATATTCAATAACTCGCCCAGAAAATAGGTTTTTAAGTTTTGTCCTATAAAAGGCCGACCCTTTACCAGGAGACACAAAGGTAATGTCCACTACCATGTGTGGTTCTTCATGAAATATAACGTAAATGCCTCGTTTGAATTGTGCGGTTGATATCATTCCCATAGGCGCTATTTTAAACCCAACCCGTCCCTAAAACAACTGACTATTATTATATATAAATTTAATAAAAGCTGAAAATTTTACATTCAGGCCAAAAAAAATCCCAGAGCATGCTTTTAGAGGAGCCACCCCGGGATCTGGGGTTAAATATACCACCAACTACTACAGCTGTCAACTATACATCTATTACTCAACCGAATTTTCTGTATCACCCTTTAACTCGGCAATAAACTGATTCACCCCTCTGGCCCAGGACCCATTCGAACTGGGACAGTATTTACCCATTATTAATTCCGATGTGTTTAAACCCTTATCAAAATATTGTTCTTTTAAGTATTTGGCGTAACTAGCTAGCGCCAAATCATAATTTTCAAACCTCAAAGTTCCGCGAGCGTGTATTCCGTAACCCCAACAATTAAAGCTATTTTCCGGTATTTTTTTACACAAGTTCGATTCCTGCTGCCCAATAGCTACAATCCAGTAATAATCCAATCCATATTGATCAGACAATTCAATAATCTTTGAAGCATATGGTAAAAGAGGGGAGTTGTATTTTTCCAAATACCGGCGCACAATCTCAATTCTGGCGTCAGCCCCTACCACTTCATCTTTTAATCTGACCTCGCTGCCACCCATATCCTCAATTGTCTGACCTTCAGCCACAGTTGTCTTTTTAACATCTAACTGCTCTGGAAGCTCCCATCCACCCCAAAATGCCTTAACTTCTTTTTGAGGATTTAAAAAAATGCTCGATTCCCACCACACTAAACCGCCGCCGGCAATTAGTACCATTAATACCAATAAAGTTTGCCACGGACCTACCTTACTATTAGCCTTTTTATCCTTTTTCTTTAACACGATTTAATTATGATATCATACCCCCATGGCCTTCGATAACTTCCGTCTTACCCAAAAAAATGACCGTTCCTTTGAACTCACCGGAACTGTCACCAAATCAGAAATTGACGGCTTTCGGCAACAAGCTTTAGCCAAACTTCAAAAAGAACTAAATTTACCTGGTTTTCGGCCTGGTAAAGCTCCTCTTAATATGGTCGCCAGCAATTATGATGAGTCCACTATCTTTTCCGAAACCATCAATATTGGCCTCACCGCTGTCTATCGCCAACTAATCGATAAGTTTGAACTCAAACCCATCGTTCCTCCTACTATCGACTTCAAATCACCACCCTCTCCCACCTCTGATTCTTGGGAAGTAATCATCACCAGTTGTCTTGAGCCAACAGTCACCCTCACCCCAAACTACTTAACCCAAATTAAAAAACTTAAAAAAGACAAGGATCAACAGAAAAATGTTGACACCATCATGGCTTTAATCGAAAAAAACAGCACCTTAGTCTTTCCCCAACCACTTTTAGATCATGAGTGGGAACATTATTTAGAAGACAATAAAATTGATCCGGCCAAAGCCAAAGATTTAAAAAACGACTATGGTGACCAACTTAAGCGTCAATGGCTCTTAAATCTGGCACTCAATGCCATCGGCCAAGAACACAAAATAAATCTAACAGCAGAGGACTTAAAAAACATCCAACTTCCAGCCGATTTAGTCAAATCCAACCCTCAAATGGCTATTCATTTGCTACTCCAAGACAAAATTGTCAAATTTCTTATAGAAAACATACCCCAAGCCTGATAAAATAGGCCACAATGGCAGGTGGATTCGGCCAAAAGTTAGATCCGGCCAAAATCAAGATACTCAAAAACGGCTTGAGTAACGAATTTGATCATCAAGCTTCTAAGCCACCCTCATCTCCGGATTCCAAACCTTTCAGCCTGCGGGGTGTTCTCGGCCTCGGTCAAAGTGTTGAATTTTCCCGTTCCTCGTCCCAACCTTCAGAAAAGAAAATCTATTTTGCCCCCAACCATCTTGATCAGGAGCTCAAAATTCTCCAATCCCAAGAAAAAGAAGAACTAAAAAAAATAATTCAGGACCTTCAGGACGAAATTAAGTCCATGAAAATGTCACTAGGTCAGCTCGACACCAGTACCGCCCAACTTTTAGCTCAACCTATTGTAGAAGTCAACAAATACCAAGTCAGTGTCCTTTCCCGCATCAAAAAGTTTATTGCCTCACTTGTCACCGATATTAATCAGGCCAGCATGTGGGTTGACAGTTTCAGTCAAAAGAAAAAGAAAAAGAATTATTTTTGGAGCACCGCCCAAAACAAAAAGAAAGGCGGCCAGCAATATATGTTTAGTTCCGAGCATTCCATCGCCCGCTCAGCCAACTAAATTATTTATATTCGAGACTAACCAATTATGGAAAATGAAACATACAAAGTACTATCAATCAAAGAAACACAAGAAAAATATCTTATGAAACAACTCACTGATGGAATACCGCAAGAACAAAGCTTAGTTGCAATATCCGTTAGAGCAAATTTAAAATTAAAGAACGAAGGTTGGCAACATTTGTTTCCACCTTGGTTAGAAGCCAGAACGGGTATAGTCATGGCCCTTGGTCCCAAAGCTCGGTGGGTCAAAGTATAAACATTTGTTCATCCTTAGGTTGGCTGATATAATCCCTCTTGTTAGAGTCTATAGCCTTCGCCCGCCCGAAGTGAAACGAAGGAGGGTCAGTTGGTTATAGTAAATTAAAAGTTTGAGTCTATAGCTCAGTTGGTTAGAGCGCTTCGTTGACATCGAAGAGGTCAGAGGTCCGAGTCCTCTTAGACTCACACCATTGTTAGAGCAGTCCGAAAACTTTCGGATAGGTCAGAGGGAAGTTTAGTCCGGGCGTAGACCCGGACAGTCCCCTAGACTCACTTTCCCCATGTCATCCTGAATCTGAGCTTTTCAAAGATGAAAGATCTCTCTCTTTGACCCTGCCCTCCCTTGAGAAGGGGAGGGATAGGGAGGGGTTTAGGAAATAACAGTGTTAGGGTCTCTCAGCCGTCAGATGGGGCACGTCAATGTCATACCGCAACCGGTAAACAAACAGCTTCATATTCGTCGAATATTCTTTCTGGTCAAGTCGCTCCAAATTATGGTCTAAATAATCCTGAATTTTAGTCTCATACCCCTGGTCGTAAGATAACAGTACAAACAACCTAGTATAGGTTTTTTTATATTCATTAATCTGCGCCTCCATTTTTGCCATCTCAAAAGCCGGAATCGGTCCGGGAAAATACCGGTTCCACTTGGGTATAGTCTCAATTCTGTTGGGGTGGTAAAACTGATACTCTAAAGGAATTATTGTAAACGGTGAACTTACCACTACCTTGTCAGTTAACCCAACCTCGCTATTAAGTGCCAGGGCCACTTTATTATAATTTTCAACCACCCTCGACGCTTCCAAATCACTTTCCCGCCAAAAAAGCCCCAACATTATTATCATTATTGTCGCTAGCACCCACACCCGTGTCCTTAACCTAAATACTTCTACCACAATCCAGCTGGTAACAATCAATATTGCCGGAAGTGTAAAAATTAAATACCTGGGTAAAAATACCGGCTTCCAAAATGACACCACAAAAGTCACTGCCCACGGAACTACCGCCCATAACAGCCAAAACCCTACATGTTTAATCTTTGTCTTAACCCAGGTAGTCAAAAACAAAATTACTCCCAACACCGCTACCGGCCACAAAGACAGCACTGTACCCGTCATCTTAATTGATTGGTAGCCAATAAAATACTCCACCCAACCCACCATAAGTCCATATAAGCTCGGTCGGGTCAAACTAGGTGCCATATTCCTAAATAATCCCTGTTTCAGGGCAAACCATATCCAAGGACTCAGTGCCAGTAACATTCCCCCCTGGGCTAAGGCCAAATTTCGTACCCACTTCCATTCCACTTGCCTGCTAATTCCCCGCCACAGTCCGTACATTGCTTCAACCCCCAACAGTAGAAAGAAAAAATAGTGAGTATACACCCCCCCCACTCCCGCCAAAAAATACCACACTCCCCACTTTTGCCAACCCCCGATTGGTTGGCTCACCATTCTTAAGTAAAACAACACATTTAACAGGGTAAAAAACATAAACAACGTATACATTCTGGCCTCACTCCCATACCACACTAAAAACGGTGAAAAAGTAACTACTACAAAGCTGATTAATATCAACCTCTTCTCCACATTTTCTGTCAGTACCAACCACAAAACAACCAAACTTAACAAAAAAAACACCAACGATAAAATTCGAGCGGTAATTATGTTATACCCAAATGCTGTCAGCCACACATGTAACAAAATTGGATACAGCGGAGTATGAACATCTTGGGCCACAAATCTAAGTACACCTTCAAATGTATGGCTAGCCGCCCACAAAGATTGAGATTCATCCAGCCGAATTGATTGGGAAAATATTGTCAGGCCCGACACAAATCCCAACACCAAACTAGCTCCAAACATCAAAAGCATTAAATTCTTCTGCCTACCCATTTCTACTTTTAACTTCTACTACTGCTACTTCCTGGCCAACTGGTACCCCAACCTCTCTTGGGCTCCAACCCAATGCCGTTTTAATAAACGGCCAAAAAATTAAAATATTAAAACTTACCCAAGCGATATTGGTCACCACCCCCGCACTCAGTCCCTCCCGGTACATGGCTACCAAAAACCCAATCATCGATAATCCCACATAAGCCATATGAGGATAAGCCAAAGCCGAATAATCACCATTTTGTTTTGTTTTTGGGGTCACCGAAAAACCCATTTTTTTACCGGTTATCACCGAGATTAAAGCAATAATTTGCAGCCACCAAGACGAGTATGAAAATGAAATCGCCCTAAAAGTCAGCCTACCTCTGGAAATACTGTTTATTATCAAAAAAGTTAACAAAATGTAGGGAATAAAATAAAAGGCGAAATTGCTCGAGCTGGTTTTTACCGGAGAAATCCCGGTCATTAGAAAAAACAATGGAACCGCAATATCAACAAATACAATAATTCCATTTAGATAATATAATGCCGAAAATATATACTGCCATTTTTGCCCCCAGCTTAAACCTTTCATAAACAGGGGATTTTGGGCAAACAATACTTCCAGGCTGCCTCTGGCCCACCTCAATTGCTGTTTGTAGTAAGACATTAAATCTTCCGGTGCCAAACCCTTAGCTAAAATTTCCGTAGTGTATCGGGAAGTCCATCCCGCCTGGTGAACCTTAACTGAAGTCACAAAATCTTCCGCAATATTTGTTTCATTTAATCCCCCCACTCCCACCAACGCTTCTCGTTTAATTAAAAAATTTGTCCCACAAATAAAAGCACTGTTTAACTGTCCTTTTCCGGCCATTATCGGCCCAAAAAAAAACTCTTGTTGTTGCCAAGCGCCCCGGGTCACCTCATTTTCCCGACTATTTTGGTAAAACTGAGGGCTTTGAACAAACCCAATTTCTGGCCGGTCAAAATAAGATAAAAGCGTTTTTAAATATTCTTTTTGAGGTATCATGTCCGCATCCAAAATCGTCACGTATTCACCCTCAGTCAGTCTCAGCCCGTTATTAACATTTCCCGCCTTAGCCCCTCCTGGTATTTCTCTGGTTATACAATTTACCCCTTCTCTCAAAGCCAGATCCCTAATTTCTTCCCAATTATCCTTTTTAGCCACATACCCATCATTCAAAATAAATACTTTGTGGTTACCATAATCCATATCTCTGGCTGCCCGAACCGTTTTTTCCACTACCTCCACCGGTTCTCCGGCAACCGTAATAAACACATCCACACTCGGTTGCTGTCCCAAATTCAATTCCCGCCTCAATACCAGTTGTTTCCTTTTGCCCCTCGACAATGGCCAAATGGTAATCCAAAACAAAAGAGAACTGAGTACATGATAAACCTCAGTCCCAAACAATAGTCCATACATTACCTTATTGTCACCGTTATCCCAGTTTAACCACCAGCTAAAATAAATCAAAGTCACCAGCACAGCCCCAACCAGCCAACTTCTTTCCACTTTCCCCACCACCAATCGCTTAGTTTTCATTCCATTTTAAACTCTGATTAAACAAGGCTACCCCAAACCACAGCCAATTTTGCTCATAATAAGGCAAGTCTTCTCGAAAATTTGACCGGTCCAGCGAATACAAGTTGATAATTTTCTCCTCATACATCCGCTTAGCCATCTTTTTGTCAGTTTGAGCCAGCACGCTTATTGCTGTCGCGTACATTACCGGGTTCTCCACTTTACTCGCTGGCACTCCGTCATGAGCCCAAACAGATGGCAAGAGTCCAAAATCCTTATAATAGTTTTTTATGCTCTCAAAGTTCAAAGTTAAATATTGATAAGCCCTGGTGTCAGCTGACACCTGATAATCAAAAGCCACCCGCCAGGGAACCCTCACCGCATCATAGGAATAATTTGTATTCATCCCCCCATCCCTCCCGGGTAACAACCCTCCATTTTTCAAATTCAAAATAAACCAATTCGGCGGTAACCCGCCACTACTACCCTTATCAAGCGTTTCCCTTGTTACATCATTTAAAATTTCATAACTTGAATCTATTAGATTTGTCCAATCATGTTTTTCATCAATTTTGGCAAATTCCCGCCAGGCATAGTAAACAAAATACGATGGGTTAATCACTGCCTCAGTTTCAGTAATTGCCCAATTTCCGGCTACCAAGTACCGCTTATCAGCATATGCCACCGTTTCCTTCTCCCAAATATCGTTAATTATTTTTAAAGCCTCCGTCAAATAGGCCGGTTCGTTCCACCTACGCGCCGCCAGCACCAAAGCGTAAGCAATGTCGTTGTCTGCGTCTGAAGCTGAATTTCCTCCCCCTCCTCCCACAAATCCCCCCTCCCCGTTTGGACCGACTGCCCACTTCCAACCAAACAAGTCATCCTCTTTCCGCTTTAAATTATTTACAGTCCACCGCCATACCCGCTCAAAAGTCGGTCGGTCGTCAGCCCATACTGACCGCAGCAGTGCATAACTTTGCCCTTCAGACGTAGTAATTCCCCCCCCACCTTGGTCAACCACCCTTCCGGTAGTGTCCATAAACTGACTTTTGTATTTATCCCACGAGGACATTAATAAGGTGTAATTGGAAAAATACTGTTCGTTGGTAGCTTTCTTTTGGTTATAAATACTTATTCCTAAAAGCACAATCGCCGCCAATACCAAACCCCCTCCAAATATATTTCCCCATATTCTCATTCTTGAGTTTCAACAAAATTGTTAACCCCTAATTGAGTTCGGGGAAATACCAAACCCTTGGCAATTTGAGCCATCTGAGTGGCTACCACCAAGGTTAATCCCCAATACCCCGTAACTAAAGATGCTAGTTCTAGCCTTTTTGCCCAAACAATTCGCATATTTTCATACCAATAATAGTTGGTGTTAGCAAATTCTTCCACCCTTCCGGTAGGTACACTCATGGTTTGTGGCGCTTTACTTTCCTTAATACTTAAGACAGTTGTCTTTTGCGCCCACGTCTTTATGGGTACACCCAAAAACAACAACAGAGCCATAGCAAGGAAGGTTTTCAGCATGGGTAACTATAAGTGACTGTTTACACATCCCCTAAATATCCCGGTAAGAGATCAGTAAACCTTCTTTTTACCCTTGCCCTTCCTCAAGGGAAAGGGTAGGGTTAGGGTTTTATTTGTTATTTTGCTAAAATACACCATGTACTTAGTTTGTATCAATTCGGCCACTACTACTTGGCCTGTTACGGGCTCTCCCCTCAGGCATGTCTAACCCCCTTTATTATTTTTCTTTCTATGTCTTCAAATAATTCTTCTTTAATTCCGCTTCGTCATAGTGCCGAGCACGTCTTAACTCAAGCCATGGTCAACCTTTATGGCCCTGACTCTTTTTATATGGCCATGGGTCCGGCCACCCCTGAGGGTTTTTACTTTGACTTCGAACCTCTCAACGGACTTAAAATCTCCGAAGATGATTTTCCCGCCCTTGAGGCCGAAATGGCCAAAATCGTTAAGTCAGCTCTCCCCATAACTCGGGAAGAAATAAGTCTAGACGAAGCCAAAAAAATGTTTGCCTCAAACCCGTACAAAATGGAGTGGCTTAATTCCATTGAAGGGCGAGGAGAGGTCATCAGTATTTACAAAACCGGCGAGTCTTTTGTTGATCTTTGTGCCGGCCCCCATGTTGCCACAACTGGCGATATTAAAGCATTCAAACTTCTCTCCATTGCTGGAGCCTACTGGCATGGTGACGAGAAAAATAAAATGCTTACCCGCATTTACGGCACTGCTTTTAACTCCCAAGAAGAACTAGAACAATATTTATTAATGCTTGAAGAAGCAAAAAAGCGCGACCACCGCAAACTGGGTAAAGATCTAAATATCTATTTTTATGATGATGAAATCGGTCAAGGCCTGCCACTTTGGTTACCAAATGGTGGTGTTGTCATAGAAGAACTGGAAAAATTAGCCAAAGAAACTGAAGATAAAGATGGTTATTTGCGGGTAAAAACTCCCCATATTACCAAAGAAAATCTTTTTATTAAAAGCGGACACCTCCCTTATTACGCCGAAAGTATGTACCCTCCCATGGAAGTTGATGGGGAAAAATACTACCTTAAACCCATGAATTGTCCTTTCCATCATAAAATCTTTGGACATACCCCGCGCAGTTATCGTGATTTACCCTTAAAGTTAGCCGAATATGGTACTTGTTACCGTTACGAAAAAAGTGGTGAACTCTTCGGCCTAATGCGAGTCCGCTCCATGCAAATGAACGATGCCCATATCTACTGTACCGAAGCCCAGTTTGAAAAAACTTTTATGGACGTTATTAAAATGTATCTTTATTACTTTGAGGTTTTTGGTGTGGAGAAATACATCATGCGTTTCAGTACCTACTCAAAAGATGGTCTAGGTAAAAAATATATCGACAACGAAGCATTATGGATTAAAACCGAAAACATGGTTCGTCAGTGCCTCACCAACGGTAAGGTAAATTTCATTGAAGTTGCCAATGAAGCGGCTTTCTATGGCCCCAAAATCGATGTTCAAATTTACTCAGCTATTGGCAAAGAATTTACACTAGCTACCAACCAAGTAGATTTTGCCGTCCCCTCACGTTTTGATCTTCACTATACCAATGCCGAAGGTCAGCCGGAAACGCCCCTATGTATTCACCGAGCGCCTTTAAGCACCCACGAAAGAATGATTGGCTTCCTACTTGAGCATTTTGGAGGTAATTTTCCTCTCTGGCTTAGTCCGGTCCAGGTCAGTTTAATTCCCATTACCGACGCTCAACACGACTATGCTCTCAAACTTAAGGCTCAGCTAGAAGAGAAGGGGATTCGGGTCAATGTTGATTTGCGCCCCGAAAAAATGCAGGGTAAAATCCGCGACGCTCAACTTCAAAAGGTCCCCTACATGTTAATCATCGGTGGCCGTGAGGTCGAAAACAACCAAGTCTCGGTGCGTCAGCGTGACGGTCAGGACCTTGGCGCCATGCCAGTAACAACTTTTATCGATACCATCGGAAAACAAATCACCTCAAAAAGTTTAAGTCTGATAAAATAAGCCATGGCCACTTACAGGAAACTGAATGTTCCCAAAATTAATTATCGGATCAACCACCAAATTTTGGCGCCTCAAATTCGTTTAATCGACGAAGATGCCCGACAAATTGGCGTTATGCCTATCGCCGAGGCTCGCGCACAAGCCACTGATTCCGGCTTGGACCTGGTCGAAATTGCCCCCAAAGCCGTCCCACCGGTCGTCAAACTCATAGATTTCTCCAAATTCCGTTACCAGGAAGCAAAAAAACTCAAAGCCGAAAAGAGGGGAGTTAAGGGCGGCGAGCTTAAAGAGGTTCAAATGACCCCCTTTATCAGCCTCAATGATTTCGATACCCGGGTCAAAAAAACCCGTGAGTTTCTGACTACTGGAAATAAAGTCAAATTGAGTATAAAATTCCAAGGTCGCCAAATTACCCGTAAGGAGTTTGGATATCAGTTAATTGAGCGTTTTACCTCTCAGTTGGCCGATCTGGGTAATCCCGAAGGGGAAGCCAAATTAATTGGTAAACAGCTGGTGTTCACCATCGCCCCAGCCAAAAAGAAAAAATGAAATCAACATCTCGAAAATTAAGAATTCGAAAATCAATCAGCAACCGTTTCGAAGTTACCAAAAACGGCAAGGTTCTCCGCCGTTCCGCTTTCAACCGTCATCTTCGTAGCAACAAAAGTAAAAAACAATTACGGCGTCTGAAAGGTAAAAAACCAGTATTAGCCCGTTTCGCATTAAAAGTTAAACGTCTGTTAGGACGCTAAACCCCCATGAGAGTCAAAACCGGCACCGTTAGGCGCCAAGCCCACAAAAAAATTCTTGATCAAGCCAAAGGTTTTTGGATGACCCGCCACAAGCGGTTTAAAGTCGCCAAACAAGCTGTTTATCACGCTGGCCAATACGCCTATAACGGCCGTCGCATCCGCCGCCGTGATCTCCGTCGCCTCTGGATTGTCCGCATCAACGCTGCTTTAACTCCTTTTAACATTCGCTACTCTGCTTTCATCAATTTAGCCAAAACCAAAAACATTCTTTTGGACCGCAAAACCCTAGCTAATTTGATTGTCACCGATCCTGCTGCCTTCAAAGCCGTCATGACCCAAATCCAGCAATAGTTTTTTCTTTGTCATCCCGCCTGCCCGCCTAAACTGCGAAGCTGTTGGCGGGAGCCTAGGCGAAGGATCTCATTTGCTAAGATTATCGAAAAGTCATTCTGCCTCGTCCGAATCAAGAACTTCGTTTTGCGTGATATCATATAGAACAATACTTATAAACTAACTTTATGAGTCTAGGACCAGAATACCGCCCAAATGCCGATTTAGAATATAATCAAACCCCTTCCTGTACAGCCGAAGCGCTACTTGCTCTCCGTGCTTCACCCTTTCCCTTTCAGTTGTTACCTTATTTATCCCGTCGTTTCCCTCGCCAACATCACTATCAGCTCAACGAGGCAGCCACCTTAAAACAAGACTTAAATTGTCCAACAAAAGATACCGTTGCCTTAGCCCAAATTACCTGGAGCAGAACACCCAAAATGATGCAGCACCTCCAATTAGTTAGGCATATGGGTCTAAACGATTCTGGCTTGGTAAATAACGCTCTTGATAGTTTTGAAGAAAATCTATTAGCCTGGATCCCAGGTGATCCGGACCAGCCAATTAATCGAAGACAGCTTCAATATTGCAGTTATTATGCTGTTAGAGCAGTTTACACAGACTTGGCCCACCTTCATGGAGTTGGGTTGAAATATTTTTATCAAGTCAACAGTTACTATCAAGCCAGAGATGCATTTCTTAATACCCATGGTTATGACGCCAATCAAAACGATAATCTGAAGTTAAGAGAGTTATGGGAAAATCAAGATGTTATTAAAACACGTGCCAACAGAGAACAATCGCCAACCACCCCCCCTTTCCGGCCAAAGTTTGATTTAATTAACCGTGCCTATCATATCAACTGCGGCTCAACCATAACCGATAGCTCAGAAAGGACTCCAGACGACCCTGTCCTTCAAGCTGAAATTGGCGAAAGAAACCAAGTTATTGCTCAAGTCCTTACTAAACTGTTTCATCCAAGACAAATTCGAGTGTTAATCTACCGCTGGGGTCTTTTTGGCCAACCTCGCCTGCCTTACAGGGAAATCGGTCAGATGATTGGTGTAAAAAGACAATGTTTATTCCAAATTGGTGAATCAAGACAAAATGTATTTCAGATTGAAGCTAACGCACTAAAACGTCTACAGCACCCTATATGCCAAAGAATTCTAAATGATTTCCGACCATAAACATAACAATTAACTTGGCTAATTCTCTCTTGATAAACATTATTAATACTGCGCCAACACGCTCTCAATTTAGGTATGAACCACTTGCGCATCTGGCGGGTACGACATTCTTTAGATAGTAGTCTTCATTTCTCTGCTTTAAAAAACCTTTAGTTTTGATTTTGTTAAAATGATTTATGGACTACCCCCGCCTGCCTCTAAAGGATTTTATGAGTATTTATCACAAAGTTCCCCGGGCCGCAGTTGACCTGATTGTCAAAACCGAAAAAGGAATTATTTTAACCAAACGGTCCATTCCACCTTACCTCGGAATGTGGCACATTCCCGGTGGCACTGTTTTGTTCAAAGAACCCCTAACTCATGCCATCGACCGTATCGCCCAGGAAGAACTCGGAATCAAAGTTAAAATTACAAATCTTTTGGGCATAGTTGAGTATTTTAATGATGATGGCCGCCATACAATTTGTAATGAGTATTTGTTAACGATTAAGTCCGGTCAGCCAAGAGGCAGTGATCAGGGGAAAAACTGGGCCTATTTCACCACTATACGGGAAAACATTATTCCCGAACAAGGAGACTTCCTTCAGAAACACAAAGCTGAACTATTGTTACATTAGCACTCGCGTCTTCCGACTGCTAACCAAAGCTGGTTTTCAACTTTTACCCAAAAACAGGCTATATAACACTCTATTATTCTATATCAGTCTGCGTCTATTGGTATCGTAACCCCTGCTGTCAGTATCGCAGTAGGTATAACTGGCGCAGTTGTTGCTGTGGAAATTGGTACGGTCGGGGCAACCGTGGGTGACGGAGAAGGGATTGGGGTGTTGGTTGGGGTTGGGGATGGACTCCAGTCCCAGGCTACGTTTACCCCAATCTTAATCTCCGCTTCCCTTGTATTCCCATCTTTGTCGGTTGCCTTGGCTTTTAATGTATGCGGGCCATCAGTCAAATCAACCTTAACCTCAAATGGTCGCTCACTCCATGTTTTTTTCTCCTCCCCGTCCACCCACAACTTAACCTCAGTAATTTTCACCAGCGATGTAGTACTAATCTTAACCTCAACCTGGTTGCTAACCGTTGACCGGTCGCTGGGGTACTCAAAATTTGTCACCACCATTCCCTCACTCCGGCAATAATTACTAGGGGGATTATATTTATCTTTATCTGCTTGTTGGTTAATCCACGCAACTATTCCCTCCTGCCATCGGTTTTTGCCGTCAGTTGACACTTTATCTTCTTCTGTAAATTTAAAATACTCCCTCTCGTCATAGTTTCCATTGGCCACGTCTTGAGGTGTTGCCAGTCCACTGGCCCCTCGACAAATTTTCACCTTCATATGAATCGGGTCAGCATTTTTGGGTTGCGTCCCGTCAATAAAATATTCATTTCTAGACGCAAAACCATCGTGGGCTGGGTATCCGGAAACCCGATCTACCTCAACTGCTACAATTTTGTCCGGAATCGGAAAATCCTGTTTTGGCAGTTTAGCCAACAACTCGGTAGTTATTCTTTTCCAAATTGGTGTCGCCCCCGAGACACCTGAAGCCACTTTCAGCATTGGCGTATTGTCGTTATTACCCACCCAAGCCGCTACCAACAGGTTTGGTGTCCAGCCAATAGCCCAGTTGTCTTTTTTATCATTGGTAGTTCCGGTTTTAACCGCTACCTGCCGGTTGGGAATAATCAATCCGTTTACCTGGCCGAAAGTTATTTCCCGAGCTGAGTTGTCCGACAAAATATTGGAAACAATAAAAGCTTCTTGGCTAGTTATTACTTCCTTTCCCGGTATTGGCCGAAATTCATACAGCAATTTCTCGTTTCGGTCAGTTACTTTCAAAATTCCCACCGCCTCCACCTTTTTCCCACCGTTAGCAAAGGAACTGTAGGCCGTAGCCATTTCAATCATTTTAACTTCGGCTCCGCCAAGCGTTACTGCCAACCCAAATCGTTTCAAATTCTCCGGACTCGGCTCAAATGTGGAAATACCCATATCATAGGCAAGTTTAAGCATATTGGTCAAACCCACGTTGGCCAACATCTTTACCGCCGTCGTGTTAATCGAGTTCCCCAATGCCGTGCGCAAAGTCATTGGCCCGTTAAATTTACCATTGTAATTGTTAGGCGAATAATCTTTTTGTCCAGCACTCCCCGGAAAAGTCACTGGAGTGTCCATAATCAAACTTCCGGCAGTCCACCCCTTTCTAATGGCTGCCAAATAAGTTATTGGCTTTATGGCACTTCCCGGTTGCCTCAAGCCTTGGGTCACCACATTAAATTGTCCGTCTGTTTTGTCACTAAAATAATCCCGGGAACCTACCATAGCTCTTACTTCACCAGTCTGTGGGTCAAGTACTACTGCCGCCCCGTTGCTTACTCCCAATTTTTCGGCTTTATCAATTTCTTCACCCACCACTTTCTCAGCTATTGCCTGCCATTCACCGTCGAGGGTCGTTTTAACTTTCAACCCGCCTCCATTAACGGTCTCCGCCCCGAATTTTTCTTCTAAATCGTCCAAAATCCAAAACACAAAATGCGGAGCCGTAATTACCGTTCGGTTAGGCCGAAAACTATAGTTTTTAGCCGACTCAAGAATTGTTTTTTCCTGTTCTCCAGAAATATAGTTGAGTGCTTTCATGCTCGACAGCACTATTGCCGTCCGGTTCACATAAGCTTTGGGTGTTTTGGAATAAGGTGAATAACTGTTCGGTCTCTGGGGCATCCCTGCCAATATTGCTGCTTCCGTCAAATTCAACTCTGTTACCGGTTTTCCAAAATATTGTTCTGAGGCCGTACCCACCCCCCAAGCCGTACCCCCATAAGGGGCTTCGTTTAAGTACATCAGTAAAATTTCATTTTTACTATAACGGGCCTCAATCTGAACCGCCAAAATAAATTCCCGAATTTTCCTGTTAACACTTCGCTCTGAAGTTAATAGTACATTTTTCACCAATTGTTGGGTTAAAGTCGATCCGCCAATTAACCTATGGTTAAAGATAATATTTTTTACAATTCTAAATGGCGTTAATGGGTCAAATCCCTGGTGTTTGTAAAAATCCTTGTCTTCAACTGCCACCGTCGCTTTTTTTAATGATTCGGGTACTTCCTCCCAAGTCACCGGGTCACGTTTGGCGTCCTTATAAACGTCATACAGCAATTTCTCATTTCGGTCATAAATCCTGGTAGTAAACCCCTCTCGGCGCACCACTCGTGTGGGCGTTGGCAAATCTTTCGAGTACCAGGCAAACACCATCAATACTCCCACATATCCCACCAGCGCTACCCCCAAAGCAACTAGCATTACTTTTTTCAAAAATAACCTGTCTTTTATCGGAATTTTCACTGGCCCATCAAAACACTTAAGGTTGGCACTAACCCTGACAGAAGTAGAGCCAACATCGCTATAATAAGTACAGCCTTTTTAAGTTCTTTTTGCTTTAATTTCATACCCCATGATAGCACAATCCACCCCTTCCCAGCTCCAAACCCTTAAAGGTGTTGGTCCTTCATTTGCCCAAAAACTTGCCCGCCTAAATATCAAAAACCCCACCGACATTCTCTACCATCTTCCCCTAAAATACCTCGACCTAACATCACCCACCACCATTTCCCAAATAGTCCCCGACACCCCCGTTCTGCTAATTGGGACTTTCGGTCGTCTTTTTTCCACATCCGTTACTCTACGCTCAACTTTTACGGACAAAACCGGTAAAATCAACATCTGCTGGTTTAACCAACCTTATGTCCGCTATACCATCCTCCCCGACACTACTTACCTCATTCGGGGTGTGGCCACGGTCTATAATGGTAAGCTTCAAATTACCAACCCTCTTGCCTTCCCCCCATCCACTTCTCCCATCATCCCCATCTACCCTCAAACCGCCGGTTTTAAAACCGGGCATTCCCGCCGCCTAATTTCAAAAAATTTTGATTCGTTAATAACACAGGTGTCTGAAGTGCTCCCCCCCACAGTCCTAAAAAAATTCAGTTTAATCTCTACTCCCGAAGCTCTCCGCTTAGTCCATTTTCCTTCAAGTTTAAAAGACTCTCAAATCGGCCAAAACCGCCTGCTTTTAAACGAACACCTCTCCCTTTTAGCCCAAAACCGTCTCTTAAAGCTTCACCAACAAACTCTGAGGCCCACCCACCCGCTTCAGCCACTTGCCAATGTTACTAAAAAGTTAAATCAATTAATTTCTAGCCTGCCCTACCAACCAACCCCTTCCCAAAGAGCCGCCATTAAAGCCATCATTACCGATTTAACCGGCCCCCAAGTCACCAACCGGCTTTTAACCGGTGACGTCGGCTCTGGTAAAAGTTTGGTCATCTTTATTGCCTGTCTTTACCTGTATCTTTATAATCACTCTAGTTTCATTGTCGCTCCTACAAAAATCCTAGCCTCTCAACACTTTAAAAATTTTCAAACACTATTTCCTGACATTAATCTCAAATTGGTTACTGCCTCTTCTCGCTTAGTTCCCACTACCAAGCCTTCTATATATATCGGTACCCAAGCCCTCCTCAAACCCTCCTCCCTAACCCCGGCTCTAGTTGTCTTTGACGAACAACACCGGTTTGGTGTCGCCCAGCGCAGTTATTTTTCTTCTGCCACTACTTCGCCCCACCTCATCACCGTGTCCGCCACCCCCATTCCCCGTTCCCTCCAATTAACCTATTTTCAGCATCTGTCAGTCTCTGCCCTCGATCACCGCTCCACTCAGCTGCCCTCCAAAACTTTCCTTCTAACTCCAAAAAAAGAAAAAGACTTCTATCCCTGGCTCACCACCCAAGTAACTGCTACCAATCAAGCCTTCATAGTTTGTCCCCACATAGATGTCACCGATCCTACTAATCCGGTCGCAACTGTCCAAGAAGAGTACCAACACCTAAAATCTACTTTCCCCCATCTCCCGCTTGGGCTCATCCATTCAGGTCTTAAGCCAGCGCAAATCGAAGCTGAAATTGCCCGCTTTCTGTCCGGTGACACTTTGGTGTTAGTGGCCACCCCCATCATTGAGGTTGGCGTAGACATACCCAGTGCCAACATCATGTTAATTAAATCAGCCTCCCGTTTTGGCCTCTCCCAACTTCACCAGCTTCGGGGCCGGGTAGGGCGGGGGAGTCAACCGGGTTTTTGTTTCCTCTCCGACCCTAATGCTACCCCCTCCTCGCTTGCCCGGCTTGAGTATTTTTGTGCGCACCTTAATGGAGGAGAAATTGCCGACTACGATCTTAAAGTTCGCGGCCCGGGTCAGTTTTTATCCCTTACCCAACACGGTTTTCTACCCTCGCTGGTCTCTCTAACTAACAATCCAAAGGCGTTTGAAGAAGCCAAGTTGATAATTGACCATCTTGCCACCAACCTGCCGCTTTTAACTCAGCTAGCCCACAACCCAACTGTCAACTACACAATCACCAATTAAACCGATATAATAGGCCATGACTGCACTACCTAAACATTGGCCCAGTTCCCGTCGTCAGGGAAGCCGCCGCGCTGGCACTCCGGCAAAAAAGTTATCTTCAGTATCAGCCTGTCGTAATTGCGGCCAGCCAAAAGTTACCGGCTACCGTTGTTCCAACTGTAATACTTTGTGAAAACAGCCAAAGATCCCCGACACCTTCACCGCATAAGTTTACTTGAAGATCTTTTTGCTTATAGTCTCTCCGGCATCAAACCCAAAAAGAACTCCCAGCTTTCCCCAATTTTAGAAAAACTGTCTGAAATAGACCTCATCATAGTGAAAAAAGCCCCCAAGTGGCCACTAAACCAAATCAGTAAAATCGATCTGGCCATTCTTCGTCTGGCCATCTGGGAAATAAATTTTGGAGCTACCCCGCCCAAAGTCGCTGTTGATGAAGCAGTCGAACTGGCCAAAGACTATGGTAACGAATCCAGTTCCGAATTTATCAATGGAGTTTTAGGTTCTCTTTTAAAATGACCCTCGCTACCCTCAACCTTACCACCCTCGAGCAAACCATTGGTTACACCTTCACCAATCCTCAACTGTTAACCCAAGCTTTAACTCACCGCTCCTATGTTAACGAAAACAAAAATGCTTCCGCCAACAACGAACGTCTGGAGTTTTTAGGTGATGCCGTAGTTGAAATATGGGCCTCAAATGTTCTTTTCCACCAATTCACCTCACTACCTGAAGGTCAGCTAACCAACCTCCGTTCACTTCTGGTTCGTACCGAAAATTTAGCCTCAGTGGCTCTTACTATAAATTTGGGTGACTATTTATTGCTCAGTCGAGGTGAAGCCGCTCATGGAGGCCGAGCCAACATATCCCTATTAGCCGACACTTTTGAGTCTCTTGTCGGTGCCATTTATGTCGATTCCAACATTGCTACCGTTTTTGAATTCTTAAACAAACACTTATTGCCCACGTTAGCTACCATTAGCCAACTGAAAGTCATCAAGGACCCAAAAAGCTACTTCCAGGAAATCTGTCAATCAGCAACCGGCGTCACTCCCCACTATACAATTGTCTCCCAAACCGGCCCCGATCACGCCCGAACTTTCGAAGCTTCAGTCATGGTCGGGGACCGTTCCATAGCTGTGGGCACCGGTAATTCTAAACAAAAGGCCGAAGAAGCCGCCGCCATCGCCGCTACCAAAGTTTTTGAAACATCAAAACCCATCAACTAAGCTGTATTTTGTCAATTTTTAATGTATAATTCCCCAAGTTATGCTAAAAATTAAACTATTCCCCCAGGGGAAAAAACATCAACGTAGCTTCCGTATAGTTGTCGCGTCGGATCGTAGTAAACACAATGGTATCTATTTAGACAACCTTGGTTTCTATACCCCGGGCACTCAAGAAATTAAAATCGATCAGGACAAACTCAAAAAATGGACTACCAATGGTGCTCAAATCACCGAAGGTGTAGCCAAAATTATCGCTCTAGTAAAATAATATGGATCAATTTGAAAGCCTCGTCCGGCACATTTTCAGCTCCATTTCCGCCCCCGACGCTCAGCCCGAATTAACTTTTACTTCCACTGACCAAAATCTGCTTCTCATCACCGTTTCTGCTCCCTCCGACCGGGTTGGCCAGTTAATTGGCAAAGAAGGTAAAATTATCAAGGCAGTCCGCACTATCCTTAACCTGTCTTTTCCCACAGTCAAATATCAAATCGATTTTGGCACTCCGGCTCCCACAGCTAATGTTGAGTCAACCGATAATTCTACCAAAGAATCTCCCGATTCCGTCGAAGTTACGGAATAAACGGATTAGTTTTGTCGTAAGGTACATAAGTCCTTTCTGCTCCCAAACTCTGGTCTTCCCCAAATTTCTGATATTTTTCCAGCTCACCAATCAATCCAAGCTCTTTTTCCGACATCTGTAAATCATTTAGGCTCAACTGATTTACGTTAGCCTCACCTTGCTTGGGAATAAAAAAAGCGTTCACGCTCATATCAATCCCCACTAAATCTGACGCTGATTTAATTTCAAAATTATTAATCGACAAAACCGGTAAAGTCCTCTCCAACCGGGTTACCAGCTCCAAGTATTTGTCTTTAGGTCCATACATTACTACTTTAATACCCAGATTAACGCTTTCCACTTTTTTTACTGCCTCACTTTTTCCAATTTCCCCCACCTGAGCCTGAAAACTGTCCACTTCAAAACCGTATTCACTGGCAATCTTTTGAATCACCCCAACTAAATAATATGATTTGTCCTGCTTAAATACTGCCTCATTTAACACTTTTTCCATCTGTTTTAAACGGTCCTGGTTAACCGAAGAAAAATACTTCACTTTTTGGCTTAGGTCGGCAGTTTGCCGCTCCCAGTCAACTTTATTGTTTTTAAACTCCAAAATCTGGTTGATGGTCCCCGTCAATAGTTTTAAACCAACTACGCCCAACACCGCCCCCACGCCAATCGCTGGCAACAATATTTTAAATTTTTCGGTCAGTTGGCTTGATTCTATTTTTGTTACCATTAGGTTTTTAAATAAACTGTTGCTTCAAATTGCCATCCCTCCGGGTTCCAGCTCATTTTCTTTAGTTCCATTTTGGTAAAATATTCATTTTTCCCTTCGTTTATATCTCTAATAATACTCTCCACCTGGTCTACCCCAATATCAGTTGGAACAATACCAGCCACATTAAAACTACCCTCATTTTTAAAATCCGATTTTTCCAATATTACTTCCGGCGGGAACAACTTTCCAATCGCTCCAAACGCCTGACCGTATTCAAACCGTTCATCCATCACCCGTCCTACAATTTTTGCCTGGTACTTAATCTTTTGGCTAGCCTCTACTCCCGGCCCCAGGTTAGCAAACTCCTGTTTCCACTGGTTTAAGGTTTTTTCCACCTTACCCGACCAAATTCGCACCCCCGCTCCAACACCAATTATTAACACCAATGCCACCACTCCTACCCCAATTTCCCACTCAACCAACTTTTTGTTGAGCGTCCGCATCAGCTGCCTATAGGCCTTAAACTTAGCAGCATTAGGCAATAAGTTTATTTTTGAGCTCATGAATTATCTCGTAGTGCCGACCCTACGGCTACAGTAAACCGACAACCTTCGGTATTAATATCAAAAGGCAATTTGATTTTTTGGCAATTAACTTTCAATAAAGGTTGTAATACCTGTACCTCTACCCCCAACACCCGAATCAATTCTTCGGCAAGTCCCGGTAAATTAGCCCCGCCGCCACTCAATATCAGCAAATTAACCACCATGTTTTCTTCTTCCCTAAACAAAGCCATTGCCTTCCTAATTTCCTCAGCCATACTGGTAAACACCGGCATAATCGCCCCTTTAATCTTCCCCTCAAGCTCATTTTCGTTTAAGCCATAGGCTTTTTTATATTCCTCGGCGCTTGGTATATCCAGCCCTAAATTTACTGAAATTGCCCGGGTTAACGACTCACCCCCAACTCCAATTGACCGGGTAAAATACACGTTGCCGTTTTTAATCCCAATCATGTCCGAATATTTCTCACCCATATCTACCACTATGGTGCTAATGGCACTAGTGTCCACATTTAAATTAACCACCCGCTTAATTGCCACAGCCGGGGATTCAATCGCCATCAGGTCAATTCCAATGCTTTTAAACACACTTACATATTTTTTCACCAAATCACTTTTGGTCGCCACTACAAATACCGACATTCTTCCACCTTCTTGGCTTACCACCTCATAATCCATCGACACTTGATCTAGTGGGTAGGGGACAAAGGTCTCCGCTTCAAACTTCAAAGCATCAGTAATCTCCGATTCTTTCAAAATCGGTAACTGTACCAACCGCGACACCACCTTATCTTCGGGTAATGACACTACCGCTTGCTTAGATTTAATCTTTAAGTCAGCCATCAATCCCTTAATTGCGGTCCCTATTTGTTTTAAGGCGTCGTTGGTGGCTGTTTCATCTTGCCAGTTAATCCGGGGAGTTTTCACTTCACCTATCCCGTCCAAAAGAATTTCATTTTTGTCCCTAATTAGTGACACAATTTTAATTGACCCAACTCCAATATCAATTCCAAAAAAATCACTCATAAAATCAGTATAACCAGTCCCAGCTACGGACTCAAGACCTGATCTTTAGCGCTTATGGGATTTAGCAAAAATGGCAGTAGCTTATACCGGTCCTGGACTGCTACCTTACTCCGTACTGGGTCACCCCCGGTCTCACTGATGTTTCCCGCTTCTCCCACTGCAGTTATCTGACTTCCCTGAGACGGAAAACTAAATCCAGTCTCTGATTGTATTTTCATGTTAGTTGATGCGCCCAGTGGGGACACGGCTACTAATATTTTTGTCCCTGTTGCTCCAAAGTCAACCATTACTCCCATCCAGTCAGCGCCGCAATCTACCTTACTCGTCGAATTTACTCCGTTAACCACATTGTCGCTAAAATTAACCACCCGCCTCAAACTACTCACCTCTGTTCCGTCCTGGTAAAGCAGTACCACTTCCGCCAAACTACCACTGCTCAAACACAATTTTATCTGGCTGCCCTCGTAACTACCCGATGTCATATTCAATGACCCATCCGGGTTGTGCGGCGCCATCCAGTAATACTCATAATCTCCCGCCAACACCGGGCTGCCAAAATCAATTTCACTTGTTGTTCCCAAAGGAGTCACCTCAACTTTGGCCTGACTTTTCCCGTCCGGACTGGTATAAGTCAGCTTGCCATCAGTCGTCGTCGCCCCACTTCCCAAATAGTACTCAATTCCCGACTCAGCGCTCGAAAATGCCTGCTTTAAAGCCTCCTCATCCGTGTCAATTTTAGTTTCCAATACCGTTTTTTGGGATACCGATAATCCCAAAGTGGTAATCACCGCCGCCACCAAAAGTACTAAAAGTGATACTTGACCTGTTTGATGTTTATTCATTAATTATTAGTAAATCCTGAAATAACTTTAGTTAAATTGGCGGGTAAGTTCAAAACCAAGCTTGGTTTATATCTAATTACCACCGCCGGGGACTCATTGTTATCTGCCTCATGTCCCAAAAGTGTAGTGTCATATGTTCGGTTAATCACCACACTTCCGTCAGCCGAGTAAAATACACCACTTAGCACTAATTGTGCCGTATTAACTCCTATTACATTAATATCTCCGTTGGCCACCACAATCCCGCTCCATTCAGTCACATTCCCCCTCACTTCTACATTCCCATTAACCACCAACATTAATGTTTCACCCAATGGAACTGAATTATCCTCATCAATGGTCAAATCCCCGTTAATCAAAGCAATTCCACCGTTGGCGTAGGTTGTTTTGATTGTCGACCAACTAGTACCAACTCCGAGGGTTGTCACCCCCGATACTTTGGCGACTAGTTTGTCGCTCCAATAACTATAGCCATAACTTTTGTTGGTCAAGTTTCCGCTCCAGTACCAATTGTCCGGCTTCCCATAACTACAAGTTCCCAAACTACACCCGCCATTATTAGTTATAGTAGGAGCCTCTACAATTCCATTATCAAGCTTTAGTGTGCTGTTGTTGGTACACATGGCCGCACTACACGTATCGCTCGAGTAACACGTAGGTGGTATTTTGTTGGTAATCCTTATCCCGGCCCGAATGTTTCCTCCCTCTACCTGGTACCAGGAGCTTTGGTTAACAATCGTGCTAAAATCAGCCACTATTTCCGAAGGGCTATAAGGATTAACCAGTGTTTCCGTGTTTATACTTGATACTGAATTAGTGCCCACGCACAATTTCGGTTCACTTCCAACAACTCCTGTAAATGTTGGTATATAGGTCTCGCCCCAAGTTAGTGGTGAGCCACCCGAAGTGTACGTCGGAGTAGTAACCGTCATGCTGGTAGCTCCAAAACTCAAACCGTAATTCCCCGCATAAGCAATGTTATATCCCGCTGGTCTGTTGCCACACAATAGTTGCCCCAGCGGCGCATCGGACCCGTCAAACAAAGTTCCAGAAATGTTAACGTTACAATTCCACACTTCAAAATTCCGTCCGGCCAGCTGCCAACCACTGTTTTGGAAAACTTTATCCTCCACCATTATGCTAATTGGTGCCAAATCAATAGCACTACCCACATCAAAAGTTTGGCTGGTTTCCCAGACCGCCATCGTTCCCGCTCCCGAGCCGGGTTTATAAGTCATCGGGTATGTGATACCCACAGCTCCATATTTCATTGTCACCTTACTAATGTCAGCAAAGCCCCCATAGTGGCCCACCGTCGCCTCAAAATTAACCATTCTCGGTTCATTTGACTCTCTGAACAAATCCTCACATATCTGGTTGTCAGTCCCATTAGTTGTCGCAGTTACCACCGTCTCCTCACTGTTTTTAATAGCTAGGCTGCTAAAAAAGGGTAGATTGGCCACATTTACCGGTATTAACGCTTTGTAGCTATTAGCCTCATCACTCTTCATCCCGGTTACTGTAATCCGGTTTTCCGTACATCTGCCCTGAGTGTCCCAAGTCAGACACGTCCCCCGTAAATGCCCCGGGTCATTATCCGAAGTCGTCAAACAGGCGTCCGCATAAACCTTTGGCGGTCTATCGTCCATATCTCGGTACTCTACTCTAAAATCCACTCCAGTTGTCCCGTTGTCTAGCGCGTATTTCGGAAAATACCAGCCCGGGCTACCGTTTTGGTCGATTTTAGCCGTCAGGGTACAACTGTCAGTTAGCCAGGTTTTATTAAGTCCAGTACTTCGGAAAGGACCAACTCCGTCATTTATGGTACAGCTGTTAAATCTGCTTGACCCCATCGTTTCACTTATTCCTCCGCAAGTATGCGACACCGTAATATTTACAAAATCATTTTCTCCCGTATCCGTTAACATCGGTTCACTCACGTCGCGTCTTTGAAAATCTTCATTTTTGTCCCACCACACCCTACCAAACAAATATTCAGTATTTGGGTCTACCGTTACTGGCGGAACCATAAAGTACCCCACCATCGCTGAAAATGCCGATTTTTCTGTCGTTCCCACACTACAGTTGTTGTAAGTCTGAATCTGCCAGTGATACGTTGTTCCAATATTGTAATTACTAGTCGACACACTTAAGCTGGTAGTGTCACCGCCCCCAACCGTCCTCAATATCTGTTCTCCATCACTTTGATTCCAGGTCCCAATAATATATCCATCTGTTTTCGGGTCAGTACTTTTTACCCAATTAAAATCAATCACTTGGTCGGTAATCAACACTGGTGTCGTTGGCCCACCCAAGGGGGACACTAGTGTCGTATTAGTCGGTACTCCCAGCACACAGGCCATTGGCGTCGGTGTTGGAGTCGGAATCATAAACCAACCTACCCCGTCTGGAGGAGAGGACCAATATAGTGTTTCCTCTCCCACACAAGTATTTTTTGTTTGAATTTGCCAATGAAATTTAACCCCGGTCGCAAAAATGTCACGCGACACAGTTAGGCTATTAGTCCCTATTGATCTGTCCCATAAATACTGGCTGCCATTTTCTCCCCAAGCCCCAATAGTGTACACATCAGTCAGGCTGTCAGTGCTCGCGTTCCAGCTCAAAGTCACGTTAGGGTCAGTAATTATCACCGGATTACTTTCGGTGCCCTTGGGTGATACTACCGTAGTTTTAGCTGGTGCTCCCGTCTCACAAGTGTCAATTAACGGCACCGTGCAACTCGCCGTTGCCTGGGTTGACTTATTACCCACTCCGTCCACCGCCCGGACCTTGCACGTTACCGTCGATTCCTCTACTGGTGCTCCCCCAGTACAATATGATGAGTTTAAAGAAAAGTTAGTGGTAGTCACGCTGGCTGCGCACAGCACTCTGCCCGTATTGTCGCTGCAGTCTACTTCGTAGTTGGCAAGCAAGCCGCAACCTGTGTCCGTTGAAGCGTCGAAGCTCCAGGTCAAACAAGCCGCTGGGTCAGTCGATACAAAATTATTGGGAACGTTTGGCGCTGTTTTGTCCACTCCAAAATTTACCGCTCCCGCCGCGCCCGCCGCGTCAGCCTTAGTATAGTTTAAAGCTCTAAAACTGTAGTCTCCTGTCCCCAATACCGGTAGTCCGGTAACTGGTGTCCCATTTTGGTACCACGAGCTAAAAGTATGACTTTTTTCACTATAGGTAATTACTCCATCATTAACACTTTTTGGTGAGTTAAAAATAACCGTGTTAGCACTATTGCGAATCTCCCCTAAACCGTCCCAAGGGTAACAGTTTACGTCCGCGCCTGTGTTTTGGGTAATTTGGTAACTGGTCGGTTGGGAAGCACTACAGTTGCTTACAGGCGAGTTAATCACCGGCGCCCCTGGAAGGGGACAACTGCCACAGCTAAAAGTGTAAGGTGTGGTCGTCATATCTACCGGGTTAACCGGAGAAGAGTAGGGAGGCACTTCGCCTGGTTTCACTCCTCCCACCCCCCATCCATAAAGTACATTTGGTTCAATGGTTCGGGTCAGGGAGTTAGTAAGTGTTAACGCTGAAGTGTCACCACTGTCCCCCCAAGTCGCCAATGGTTCCCTGTTAATCAATACATTATATTTTTCAGCACATGTCGCTGCATTCCAGCTCAAAAATATCTGATCATCAGCCAAACATTGTGAACTAAGTCCGGTCACATTACACGGTGATTCACACACACAGTCGCAAGTCGTCGCCTCACACCGTTTAGCCGCAAAGTTAAAATGATCCACGGTTTTGTTCACCGAACCATCCGGATTTTTAGCCGCAAAGCAAGTTGTTGGAGCCTTCCATGAGTTAGGCAAAGCACAGGTTCCTTGCTTGTCACAATAGCTCTTAACCACCGCCCGGTCAGCTTCTTGGTAATCAATCTGCTCCCGGCAAACTCCCCGGCTTTTACTCAAACAGGTGTTAGTACAGCTAGTTGCCGGATTATTGTTGGGAACGCCCGGACTCCAGCTTGATGCCGGTTTGGCTAAACAAGCATAATCCTGATCTGAAAATGTCTTTATTACGTGTGTCCAATAAGCCAGTGTTGTCCCACTCGATATATTAACCGTCTTGTTGCAACTTGCCGCTCCATCAACCGTACAGTCTTGCACGTTCTGGGTTCCCCCGGTAGTAACATAAGATTCTCGGATATTTGATAGCCAACCGCTCCCAGAAATAATACCAGCGTTGTAAGTCAGATTAAGTCCGTCGTACACGTCCGTCCAGCTACCAATGTTGGTGTTAACGCCGCCTACATTAGCCGTAATGCTCGGGTTGGAACAAACTGGGTTTTCCGCCGCCACCCAATTAATTTCAGTGTGGCAGTTTTTATTAACCGGAGATGACGAAGTATTGCCAGCACGGTCGGTAGCCGAGGCCGCAATAGTCGTTGATGTTGAACTTAGTTTAGACTGGCACAATGCCGGTAACGCCTGGGGATAGTTAATAAAATACATCAGTTTTTCGTCTATGTTAATCGCACTGATTCCAGATCCCATTGGGTACCAGTTGTTGTCACTTCCCAAGCAACTAAGGTTAATTATTTGTAGATTTTCGTTGTCACTTAAATTGCCATTAAACGTAAAACTGCTAGTTACCTCACTGTTCCACCGTACCGGATTAGGGCTTGCGCTCAAAGATGTACACTCCGGTTGAATTGTATCCACGTTCACCATCGCTCCACAGCCCACACTTGCCGGTGAATTAGAGTCCACTCTTCGTTGAATACACACTTTTTTTGCCCCGTCAGTACTAAAATTAATTGTTTTCGTAGCCGCAATAGTTTCCCATTCGCCAAAAGTGTAGGTCCCAGTATCAGCGCAGTTTATATTAGACCCAACTTGAGCAAATCTAATTTGCCCCGCCCCAGCCGTATCAATGTTAAAAGTTACGTTTCTGCTTTTGGTATAACACGAGCTATTCTTACTGTCCCAATAAGCACTCGTGCAACTGCCGTATTTTATAGTCGCAAAACTATTACAGTTTGGTACAGGATAGGGAACTTGTGGTCCACAACACGAAGTCCAACCGGTTCCATCGTTCGCGTGTCTGTCTATACAATTTAATGTTCCTCCATTTCCGTTGTTACACCCATCTTTACCCCCCGGGCAAGGTCGCATCATACCGGGAGCGGTTCCGCAATTATCCGATTTTTGGCATGAATACTTGGTTAACGGCTCATATCTATCAGTATCAATTCCGCACCCTGCGGTTGCTGTATATACCGGTTGACAACATTTTTTACTCTCATCACACAATCCTGGAACCTCTGTAGTCCCAGAAGCGCAAGAAATCTCACAAGAAAATGCACATCGCTCAGGCGGTTGAGTTGGCGCGGGAGTATAAGTTGGATCCCCAGGTATCACCGTAGGAATTGGAGTAGTAGTACCACAAGCCGCATCTCCACATGCTGGCTGCCCTCCACCTCCGCAAGCAACCGTAGTTGCTCCTCCGCATGTTCCCTCACTCGGTGAATAAGGGTCTTGTATCGAATAGTTTGAACAAGTTACCGCCCTTCCTCCCGAACAGCATGTTTTATATACAGCTGCCCCCACGCTTCCACAAGCACATTGACCCGGTCTTAATCCTGTTTCCCCCAAACATTTGTCACCCGTCGAGCAAGAATCTCCGGATTTCACCCACACCCAACTACACGTTTCAAAAGGAGAGTTTGGATCTGAAACATTTTTACAAACTGACGTTCCTCTCGACCAACTTGTTCCTTCCCCACACGGAGTTCCACACCCGGAGCTATTAGTATTACTTACTCCATTATTACAATCTGCCGGTTTAGCCCCAGGACAAGAGCTTGAACATGGCCAATAACAAGTACCATCGTCACACCAATAGGCCAGAACATCACTTCCGCTAAATAATAATCCAAGCAAACTGACAAAAATAGAAAGGAATTTAAATTTACTCATTCTGTTTTAACATTTTCAAAGTAAGTGCCTGGTCTAGGTTAGCCACCTCCAAATTACTTCTTAAAACATAAGTAAATATTTTCATTTTTTTGCCTGTAATTTCTACATCACCTGTAATCTTTGCCAATTTCTGACCTCTTTTTACATTATCTTTTACTTGATAATACTTTTTTTCGATTTTTTGCCCCACAATAACTGCCACAAAACCCTTATCTTTAGTTTCAATGTTTATTGAGGTATATATGTTCCCGCTACCTTTCTCGACAAACGTCCCTTCTGTTACAACCCCCTCAAATGGTGAAAAAATATTAGTATTCCTCTTACTTAAAATTCCCACTCCTGCCGCCCTACCTTGCGCCATCACAATAATACTTTTATTTAATGATGTAATGTTGTCAACAATTGTATGTGGTTGAACCGACCAGACAAAAAACACCCCCACAATAAACAAAAAAATAATTCCCAAAAAAACACCTAGCTTCAACATTACTCAATACTAGTGTATTTAAGCAAAGTATTCAACCAAATACACTACTAGCACTTTAGTTGCCCATTTGACTCACCATCACACCATTAGTTTTCAAAATATTATCTTCGGTTATCCCTTGATTATCCTGTAAAGGCCCAATTGTGAACTTTAATCCAACTCCTTTTTCACTACCCTTTCTTGTTGGTCCAAAAGCCCAAGAGTTAAACCTTTCACCTAAATTATCTTGATAATAATGTCTAGCTTCTAACTTTCCACTAGCTTCATCCGGAAAAGACTTGCCAATAGTCAAAATTCTGTCTCCTGGAGTATTATTTTCAATACTAACTTCAGACCTGGTTGCTGTACCAAATACACTGATAAGAAGCCCAGTATTTTCATCTGAAATTATTACTCCGTATCCTCCCCATTGCTGTTTCAACACATCCAGTCTTAAATCTCTGTTTTTGCCAAAAAAAGTTGTTGGATCTGTAAAAGGAAATGTTAAGTATGAACCTGTTGGCACATAACCATGCATGTAGTCCTTTTTTGGTGAAACTCCTTTAGTGAAAGCTATTTCCACCACTTCCCCTTCTTGAAATGTTGTATCTGAAACATCAAATGGTAACGGTATTTTGCCAGTTTCAGCAATTACGCTAGTATCTTTAAGTGCCACCATCCCGGTTATCGGAAAACTATCATTGTCTCTGTTTCGAACCACTTTAAAATTAGGTTCAAAATATCCAGCCATTTCACCTTTGGCGTCAATGTAAAGAACCACGTCTCGTCCATTATTAAGCTTACCTACTTCCTGCCTCAAGCCCTTAACCTCAGGTACAGTAATACCTTCAACCACAAATTTTCCACCTTCATTTGTTTTAATGCTTTCATTAACTACTTGGGTCGGTGTAGGTTCCGCGGCAACTGTCGCTGTCGGGGTAGGGGATGATTCAACTGTCGGAACTTGAGTCGCTACTGGCGCTTCTGTTGCCTCTAGGGTAGGTGCCGCAGTGGCTGGCGTTTCAGTAACATTATTTAAGTTCTCATACCACCCGTCCTCGTCAAAATGAAATAATGGTTTCCCGTTTTCATCAATAATTGTTGGTGTCCCGTCTTCGTCAACTACCGCTTTTCCGCCCTCAGGTATCGCTATAGTTGGTAGTTTAATCGTTTCCCGAACTCCACCTCTCCCGTCCAACACTAACAACTGATATTCCTCCATTTCTGCTTCACGTACCAATACTGCTCCATTAGGTAGGTATCGTTGGTTATGAACCACCTCCGCTCCTGTTGGTAAGGCGATACTATTCTCACCGTTGGTGTATACAGTGACTCCAACCACTGACCCTTCCGCCATAAAATCATATACCTCTCCCCCCGACACTATTTGGGCAGGTACATTAACCGATGTTAACCTGGTAGTATTTTCATCCACCTCTTCCCGGATGCTTTTTCCACCTTCTTTTACGTACACTACCGATCCCTTTGACAATCGTGCCTCAAGTGCCTTAATGGTTGCCTCTGTTATTGCCGATGTAGTTTCCGATCCTCCAGCCGCAATTACTTCTGTGTTGGGATTTACCGTCGGAGAAGCTAAAGGCTGGACTGTATCAGTTGGGTTGGGGCTCGGTTTATTTTCCGGTGTTGCAGTTGCCACAGGCTTTGGGGTAACAACCAACGCATCCACCGCCGGGGCGGCACATCCAGTCGTAATTGCCCCGGCAACTAACAAACCAACTAAGTTCCTTGCAGTTTCATTACTTCTTGGATTCATATCCTATATTATATAGATAATCTTTAATATATCAAGATCATACACTCTTACATAATAGCTGTCACCAGTCTCCTGGTAATCACCAACCGAGTAGTTTGCCTACTCAGTTCATTTCAATGACCTATAATTAGCCTATATTACTTATTTAATAAGTACTTTATTGTCTTACCACTACCTTTGTCGTATAGCCCTTAACCACCCTGTCCTCCCAATTCGTCCCACTGCTTTTATTACTAATCTTATATGATACTTCTACTTCTACTACGTTTCCAGCCACGTCCGGGGTACAATTCAACCCCAAACTTTCTCCCACCATGTTACAACTGTCTTCCACCTCTTCCCCGCTTAAGTCGTAAACAATTACCCCCGACTCCGAGGCAATTTTGGTTCCGCGGCAACCAAGAACTGTCGTAATATTATCTTTCTTGTTTTCCAGCGTAATTTTCTTATTGGCTGTATCACACACCACCGATCCGAAAGTAGCATTGAGCAAATTCCATTTCAACTGTTCGCCCACCCAAGTGCCATTATAATCCACCAAGTCCTCCAAGCGTGACCGGTTTCTGGCCCTCAGGCTGTTTAGTAGTACACCAATCAAACCGACCATCATCAACCCCATAATTCCCGTAAATACTATTATTTCAATCAGTGTAAAACCTCTGTGATAAAAAATTCCTATTTTCCTCTCCGTGTGTTGGGAGGGGATAGGGGTGGGTTTAGTTTTAGGGTTTAGTATTTTCATAGTCCTTTCCCAAAAAACTTCTTAAGCTCCAAGGCATTATCTTTCCCTCTATCCCAGCTAACCATCACTTTTACATCCACACAATTTCTTAAACTGACTTTGCACGTCGGATAATTCGTCCCGTCTTCAACTAAGCTAAAACCAACCGAGTAACTATATTTTTCAAATCCCGTTTTTTCCATCCCCGACTCAGGAATTAATTGCCAAAAATTATCGGGGTCGTTTAGTTTTTGGCCTGTTTTTTCTTCCAACACCATTTCTGCCAATCTGGCCGCTTTTTTCCGGGCTAAACTTTCTCCCCTGGCTCCCACTGCCATCAATAAGGCCACCACTGCTCCGGTCAAAAATAAAATCAACAAAGCCATGGCAAACACCAGTTCCACCACGCTTTGACCCCTCTGGTTTTTAGTTTTCATCTTCCGTCAATCAGCCCTCCGGCATTAATATTAACTGTCAACGTATCATCTTCGTCACTCTTAGCTCTCAGAGTTATTCTATAATTGTAGTCGCTTACCTTTGGGGTAATCTTTCCAGCTACATCGCTTAAAAGCTTTCCTAAATACGGCGAAAACTTAACTGTGTCGGTAAGATCGGTACTTAATCCAATTTCCGGGCTGGTCACATCTCGTTCAAGTAACAAAAAGTCTCCCGGTTGAGCCACTGCGCTCACCGTTCCGTCAGCTCCAAAACTCACTTCCACGTATTTAAAAGTTGGTAAATTGGGAACTTGGGCAGTTTTAGCGTAGTTTCGCGCCAACCTTAGTGTACTAACCAATTGGTCTCTGGCTTGGCTTAGTTTTTGGTTGTCCCCAAATCTGGTTGCCGCCACCATCGCCCCCCCAGTCACCACAGTCACAATCGTTACCGCGACCATTAACTCAATTAGGGAAAATCCTTTCATTACGGGTTAGTAACCTCATAGTTACATTCTCCGGCCGTACCGCAATCCCCCGTGTAAGTCCCATTAGCCATACTTGGGTCTTCCATCGACGCATGTAAAACATAGGTGTAATCTGAGCCTTGGTAATCATACTTCCTGCCTGTTTTTGGGTCAGTCGGTGCCTGTTGTAAAAAGGTAGGTACTATAAGGGGTAGGGTAGAGGGGTAAGTTCCGCCAACCTGTTTGGCCATTTCCAATCCCATTCTGATTTTTTCTAAATCAGCCATCCGTCGGGAGTCCCGACCCCGTTTGGAAGTTGAGGCAAAGCTGACTGTTACCAAAGCTGTAATCACCCCAATAATTGTAATCGTAATTATCAGCTCAATCAACGTAAACCCGGTTTTATTTTTAATTTTTTTTATAGTTTTTCCCTTGCCCTTTTCAAGGGAAAGGGTAGGGTTAGGGTTTCGTCTCATTGTTGGTTTTTCACGCAATAATAAGTTGTCGCCGTTCCAAACCCGCAATTTATGGCTGAGTTACCGGCAGTTACCACTTCCATTTGTGCACACACACAGTAAGAAGCTGCGTTTAAATTCGTGTAATAATCTACATTTTTTGGATCTTTTGGGAATTGTTCTAATATCTGTGTTCCATCTGCTGATTGCCAGGCCGTTTTATCTGTTGACTGGGGATAAGAATAATCAGTTGATGATGCATATCTTTGTTCAGCGGCTTTTTGGATGTTATTAATATCCTGTACTCTCCGGCTGTCTCTGGCCTTTTTCTGGGCCGAACTGTAGCTGACCATCGCCACAGCCATCAAAATTCCAATAATCGAAATACTAACTAACAATTCAAACAAACTAAATCCTTTGTTATTTTTCATTTCCATAATTAAATATACCCCATTTTTGTCATTCTGCCATGTCCGTCTCAGACGGAAGTCCGAAAGCTTTCAAACGAAGGATCTCCTCTTTTCACTTTCTAACTTTATGAACTTGATAAACTTATTACCATCCACAAACCACAAACAACTTCGCCGTCTCCGCATCCGCCAAACTAAGTCCGCACACCGTCGCTCCAAACACACAGTTGTTGCGTGATGCCGCCACGTCTTCTCCCGCCCCTGCCTCCATGGGCACGCATATTTGAAATCCGTCCCCATTGTTAACACTGGCATATTCAAACTCAATTGATGCCGCGTTTGGTAAATAGTTCACCGCCAAAGTACCCTTAATTTCAGCCGAGCTAACTGCCGGATAATTCTGAGTATCGTTATAAAGCATTCTTAGAGCATTTTTCACCGCCGCCAAATCCTGCTTTTTTTTAGCGTCCCTGGCTCTTTCCCGGGCACCCATCAAATTGGGCAAAATAATGGCCGTAAGCGTGGCAATAATTGAAATCACCACCAATAGCTCTACTAATGAAAACCCTTTTTTATTCAAGTGTGCCATCAATGGTTAATTTTGTATTAGGACTTGTCAGTCCGTAACAATAGTCCACCCCTTCACAATCATAAGTGTGTTTTACACCATTAGCACTCGAACAGTCAATGTCACTGGTCACCTCCAAATTTCCAAATAATCCATACGCCGTATTATCGGCATTGGTTTTATAACAAAAATCAGTATCCAACTTTTTCTCGGTCGGCACTACTTTCATGTAAGTGTAATCTCCGTCTTTAAACTCACTGCCACTTTGCAATAAGACGTTAATGTCATTCTCGGCTGGAAACACTCCGTAATCGGCATAATACATTTGCAAAGCTTTAGCCATGTTGCCCAAATCTCCCTTTCGCTGGGCGTCCCTAGCCCGAGCCCTGGCTGTTTGAAATTGTCCTACCGTTACAATTGTCAAAATCGAAATAATCGCAATGACTATTAGTAATTCAACTAACGTAAATCCGTTTTTTCTTTTCACTAAATTCATCATAATCTAAATTTTCTCTTTTGTCATTCCCCTCTGTCTTTCTTTCCCCTTCCTTGTGAAGGGAAGGGGATAGGGGATGGGTTTTATTGATTATTCCGGACACTTATCCACCTGACATTCCATCGAACATGCTCCATCAGAAAAGCAACCACCTTCATTTGAACTGTCACACCCAGCACTTATATTAGAACAACTACCACCAGCAATTTCATAACACATACAACAGGTACCGTCTCCCTTAAGTGTCGGTGTGCAGCTCTCATTTTCATACCAATTTATGTTCGTACTCGATACACCAAAATTGTAAGTATAAGCATAAGCTCCCTCAACCGGAGGTTTTTTAAATTTTTGAGGAATCTCTCCGTCACTTGTGTATTCCAACATTGTCAACACCCTAAACCACTTTGGACATATTTGGTTTGTCGGCTCAGTCACTATTTGATATGGCTTTTTTTTCGGGTCGCAAGGCCAAGGCTTTAGCCAGTCGCCAAAAGTCGTAATACCCCCGCAGTTAGTTGCCGTATTAAAGCTATTAATAAAGTCCTGGGTCGGATAGCAACCCCGGTCATTAAAATACTCCTCAAATGAGGCACTGATCTTTTTAATATCCTTTTTTCGCTGGGCATCCCGGGCTTTATTTACCTGTGCGCTCGGGTTAATCGTCATCAAAAAACCCACTACCAATATTGCCAAAATAGCAAAGGCAATCAATAGCTCCACCAAACTAAACCCACCTCTTTTACGTCTCATATTTTTACTATAAACCAACTCCACACTATTCGCCACCATTCTTGTCCCCACCAAGCCGCAATGCCGGCAACTATCAAAAACGGGCCAAATGGAATCGGCTGTTTTCTTTTTACCACCCCCAATGCCAGTAACACTACTCCCACCCCGGCTCCAATAATAAACGCCAAATATAACCACACTACGGCCATTTGTCCTCCCAACCACCAACCTAATACCGGCGCCAGTTTCACGTCTCCCAGTCCCATCCCCTGGCCTTTTGTCACCGCCCACAGTCCACCAATTACCAATAGTCCCACTCCAGCCCCAACCAAACTATTCACCAGGCTCGTTCCATTAATTATTCCCAAACTCAGGGCCAATAATGCCAATATGGCGGTCGCAAAATCCGGCAAAATCATATAATTTAAGTCAAACCAAAAATGAAACGCCAAAAGTGTCGTCCAAGTCAACATTAGTAAACCGCCAACTACTGCTTTAGCGTCGCCAACTTCACCCAATTTTATAAAAGTAAACAACATTAATATTCCCGTACTCAATTCAACCAGGGGGTATTGGCGGGGTAGGGGAGTGGCGCAGCATCTACTTTCCCCCCCCTGTACTAGCCAGCTAACTACCGGTATATTTTCCCAAACACTCAACTGCTTTCCACAAAAGTCACACCCGCTGCGGTTTTGCAATATTTTTGGTCTGAATTTTCCCTTTCTGAGTTTATAAGCCACCGCCGTCCGAAACACCAGCATGTTCACAAAACTCCCCAAAGCCGTTCCCAAAATAAACATAAATAAGTAAATAATGATTGTCATTTGTTTCGGTAAACCTGATCATAGGTGCCCAAATCAAAAAAATAGAACTCATCTTTAATTACCATACACACCATTCTTAAACTCCGGTTGATAGAAATACTCCAATAACTGTCCAATTCTCCTTTTAACTTATGCCTCCTCAAAGTTACATGGTTGGGATTTTCTGAAAATAGATTTATTTTTAGTTGAATCAATTCAAACAATCTTGAATCTTTCCTCTTTATTTTATCCAGTTGTGCTATTAGCTTCGAATCAAATGAAATTTTTACCACTACTAAATAGTAGCAAAGAATTCGTCAATATTTTTTACTTTTACTCTCTGCTTAAATCTACTTTTAGCTTCAATTGCTTTATTTTCCAATCTGTTGCTAGCCAAAAATTCTCTAATTTCTCTTTCTTCCTTTTTGGCCATTATTAAATATCTTAAATAACTAGCAATTGTCAAGCCATTACTTTTCGCCTCACCGGCCACAAAAACTTTCAGTTCAATTGGCAAATTCAGTTTTATTTGACTCATGTTTTCCATGTTTCAATTATACACCAATACAGGGACCTTTCAAGGACCCCCTTTGTCATCCTGAACGTAGTGAAGGATCTCATTTTCTTTTCCCCCTCCTTGTCAAGGGAGGGGATAGGGGTGGGTTTGTGTTAAAGGGTAGGGTTAAGGTTTCTCTCCCCCTGCACCAAAAACCCCCCGAATGCTTCGGGGGGTTTCAAATTCAATCGATACTATTAAGGTACACACTTAAACAACGATGTAGCAGGTGCTAAAAAGTCCCATGCTGCTATTGGCTTTCCGGTACTATCAAAATCAGCCCCCGTACCCGTAGTTACTGCATCTACTATCCCCGTAGGCAAACCTGCAGCATTGATAGCAAGTTTTTTTAAGCTGTTACTTGATGTTCTGTTTGACTTAGCTTTCGGAATATAACAAACATACAGCGAATTATTCTCTGTAGACGACTCCTTAACCACATACAATAGATTATTTGCGTTATACCCAGTTTCAGAAGAGGTTAGTCCGTATTTTTTTTGAAGAAAAGAGCTTTTTAACTCATCTGACGATATTAACGACCCTGGAGTATCATAAGTGTCGCATACTGTTAACGCCCCGTCCGTAGAAGTATCTGCCGCTCCGCACAAACCCAAACCCACGACATTACTTCTCAAATAGTAAGCATCATCAACCAAGATACTCGAATCCACCACCATCCAGGGATAATTTGATTGATTTGTATAATACCTTTCTAAAGCATTTAGTACTTCTCCTGAATCATTAGATGTATTAGCATCCGCCGCTTTATTTCTTTGTTCAATTGGATTGATGGTCGCCAATACTCCCACCGACAAAATGGCAATCAAGGATATAACTATTAACAGTTCGACAAGCGTAAAACCAATTTGTTTTTTCATTATTTTTTTACCTAATAAATTTAATTCTTAAAATCATTATTGGTGTTTAGAACTGACTTGTCAAGTTATAGATTGGCATAATTACGGCAATTACCAAAAAAGCTACTCCAATCCCCAATACAATCATAATCAACGGCTCAATGGCCGAGGTTAAGGATTTAACCGCCTGTTCAGCTTCCACCGAAAAATACCCGGCTACTTTCATTAATACTTCGTCCAGTTTCCCGGTTGACTCACCGGTTTCCACCATTTGGGTCACAATCGGAGGAAACACCGCTGTGTCCGCAAACGAGTCGGCAATCGAAAAACCTTTCTGAACCCGCTCCGAAATTTTCAAAAACGCTTGTAAATACACCTCATTTCCCGCCACCCGTGACACAATTCTCATCGAGTCCACCAGCGGTACCCCGGAGGACAACAGCATTGACAAAGTCCTCACTGAATTAGCCACAATTGTAATTTGAATTAACTTCCCAAATATAGGGATTTTTAAAATATACTCATCCCGCTTCAATCTGAATTTCTCATTTTTATCCCCCACCTTAAAAAACATCAGTCCACCGCCAACCAGTACTGGTATTAGAAACCAAAACCGGGTCATAAAACTAGATATGCCCATCAAAATCAACGTCGGGGTGGGCATTTTCGAGCCAAAATCAGCGTACAGTCCAAGCAATTTGGGTACTACTACCACCATCATAATAATCGACACCGCAATCATGCCAACGACTACTATTACCGGGTAAATCATCGCTCCCTGAACCTTACCCCTAAACTCCGTATCCTTTTCCAAATTGTCCGCCAATTGGGCCAAAACTTTATCCAATACTCCACCCGCCTCACCCGCATCAATTGAGGCAATGTAAGCCTCCCCCAACATACTTCTATATTTGTTTAATGCTGTTCCTAAAGTTCTTCCCCCACGTACCGAATTTAATGCCTCTTCTACCAACTCAGTCATCATCGTTCTTTCCCCGGTTTGGCTCTTAAGCAGTTGTAACGCATCAGTTAACGGCAATCCGGCAGTAATCATTGTCGATAGTTGCCGAGTAAATGTCGCCACTTGTTTTTGACTTATTTTTCCAAACAACTTCCGAATCGAGCTCACAATTACCGACTCCTCAATTGGTCCCACTTCCAGCGGAATCATCCCACTTTCCCGAATCGAGGCCACTACGTCTGTGGACATCGCCATTTCCAGCACCCCCCGTACCGTTTTTCCCGACCAATCTTTCGCTTTATACCAATACTTAGGCATTTTGTTTATTTATTCCGATCAGTCTTTGTTGTAACTCGGTTGGTCTTAAGCAATAACTTTCGGCTACTTCCTGGGTAATTTTGCCTTTCCGTACCAAGGTTGCCAAATAGGTCTCCAAGCCAATCATTCCCAAGTCCGAGCTGGTGGCAATCACGTTGTCAATCATAAATGTCTTTCCCTCACGAATTATGTTGCGGACTGCCGGAGTCGCCACCAAAATTTCTAGCGCCGGTACCCGGCCTCCGTCAATAGCCGGTAGTAACCGCTGGGAAATAATACAGGTCAGTACTTCCGCCAACTGAATTCTAATTTGTTGCTTGGACCCTTCAGGAAACACGTCAATAATCCGGTCGATTGTTTGCGAAGCTGAGTTGGTGTGTAGGGTAGAGAATACCAAGTGTCCGGTTTCGGCAATCGTCAGTGCCGACCCAATTGTTTCCAAATCCCGCATTTCGCCCACAAATACCACATTCGGGTCCTGCCGCAACACGCTTCTTAAGGCGCCGCCAAAATTAATAGTGTCCGCCCCAATCTCCCGCTGGGAAATTAAAGATTTAACCGGTGATATTTGATATTCAATTGGGTCCTCAATGGTTACAATGTGTACCGCCTTGTTCTTATTAATCCAATTCAAAAGTGAAGCCACCGTGGTTGATTTTCCGTGTCCTGTTGGCCCGGTTACTAATACAAATCCCTGTTTTTTGTCCACCAATCCCAACAAAGTATCCGGAAGGCCCAATGTAGGCAAGTCCGGTATGGTGTTGGTTACTACTCTTAAAGCCGCCGCCACCCGCCCCTGGGACATAAATACATTAATCCTGAACCTGGCACTTTCCAGTTCTGAGGAAAAATCCAATTCTTTTTGTTTTTCAAATATTTCCCTTTTATCTTTGTCCAGAAGGGATAAAATCATCTCCCGCTCGTCAGCTTCCCCGTTAGATTTAAAATTAGAAATGTCCACAAATTCCCCATTAATCCTCAGTCTTGGCACCGTTCCTTCCATCAAATGAATGTCTGACGCTTTATTAGCCACTGCCATTTTCATCATGTCTTCAATTCTTGTGTCCATAAATCAGTATTAACCATAATCTCCCCAACTTCAAGTCATTACCTCCGTTTCGTCATTGAGAAGAGCTGGCGACGAAGAATCTCATATGCTTGCCCTGAGCCCGTCGAGAGGAAATTTTGTCTACCCTTCAAAGTTTCAACGCCAGCGTTTGGCCAATCTGTGGTGGAAAAATAACAAACCAATCCATTTTTGTTACTTAATAACAAAACGCTATACTTCAATTATGTCGTTTTTAGATGGATACAAAGATACATGTGGATGTAAGGGTACTCTCCGTCTTCAAGACTACATGCAAGAAAGGTTTAAGGTTTCAGCATACACCCACATTGTCACTTTTAAGGATACGCCAAGTTTTTCCGATCCCATTATTGCTAATGCCTGTGTTAGAGTTTGTACCAGTGACGGGAAAATAGGAACTCTTTCCCATTTAGGTGTAAGTTGTAACCCTATACAATTTGCTATTGATTTAAGAGAATTTCTTAATAAGAATGGAGTACCTGTAATTTTAAACGGAGGTAGCCAATGGCCTCCAAGTTACGAATTAACCACAAGACTTTATAGCGCACTTAAAGATCGTGGTTTTAAAGTCCCAGACAGCTTAGACTCCTTAGATGTTTTTGGTTCATATTCACGAAAAGCCACTTTAGAACAACATGGTGTCACGGTTACTCGAGTACCAGATTGCGGTTCTCAACAACCGGAAATATTATTTTTTAAATTCCCCAAATAGTTTAACGTTGCCGGCGACCAACACTTGAAAGTAACCACCTTTCCACTAATGGTATGCGGAAAGGGTAGGGGATAGGGGTTAATACTGTGCCACTCTCCACACCTCATCAATCGTCGTTACCCCCTCAAGCACTTTTACAAATCCATCCTGTTTCATCGTCAGCATTCCCTCGCTTTGAGCCAACCTCTGCATTTCTGCTGCCGTCGCTTTCTCCAAAATCAACTTACCGATTTTCTCAGTAACGGGCATCACCTCATAAATAGCAATTCTTCCCAAGTATCCGGTATTATTACACTTGTCACACCCCACAATTTTTGGAATCTTTAATGTTTTCCCATCTTTTTTCCATTTATCTTCTACCATGTTATAAATCGGCCCCAGAGTAGTTTTTAGCTCATCCATCAATTCTGGGGGAATATCGGCCTCTGAAACACAGTTGGAGCATACTTTTCTCAATACCCGTTGGCCTACCACGCAATTAAGCGAAGATACTAACAAAAATGGCTCCACCCCCATATCCAGCATCCGCGGGGGTACGCCCGAAGCGTCATTGGTGTGAAGGGTAGAGAATACCAAGTGTCCAGTTAGGGCGGCGTTTACCGCCAGCTCCGCCGTTTCCGTGTCCCGCACCTCTCCCACCATAATTACATTGGGGTCTTGGCGCAAAAAGGACCTTAGCGCTGCCGCAAATGTCAGACCGGCAGTTACATTAACCTGGACCTGATTAACTCCCTTCATTTGATATTCCACCGGGTCCTCAATGGTTACCACGTTAACCTTAGTCGTAGCCACAATGTCTAGAACCGAATACAAAGTTGTCGTTTTACCCGAGCCTGTCGGTCCGCACACAATAATTATTCCGTGAGGCCGCTCAATATTACTCATCAGGTTACGCAGTGCCAACCCTCTTAAACCCAGCTCCGGCAGTGTTGGTACTTTTTGGGATTTTTTCAACAACCGCATTACCACCTTTTCCCCGTAAGTTGTCGGCAAGGTCGATACCCGCAAGTCCACATCATTCCCGTCATTGCTGTAAAAAAACCGCCCGTCCTGGGGTACCCGTTTCTCGTCAATCTTTAAACTCGACAAAATCTTAATCCGGCTGACAACGGCTTCGCACACGTTTCGGGGAAGCAAATACTTTTCCTGTAAAATACCGTCAATCCGGTACCGAATCCTCACATTTTCTTCCTGTGGCTCCAAATGAATGTCTGACGCCCGGGATTTAACCGCATAAGCCAGAATCGTGTTGACAATCTTGGCCACTGGCGCCTCGGCGCTTACCCGCTTACTTTCCTCGACTGCCTTGGTTTCCTCCTCCCGCCTCTCGTCGAGTGCCTTGGTTACTTCAGTCGTTATCCCTTTCTCTCTCTGATATTTTTCCGACATGAAATTCAATAACTGCTTTTCCCGGGCCATCGACACTTTCACCTTAAATCCGGTTTTCTTTTCCAAAAACTCAATTGTTTCTAAATCAAGCGGGTTCACCATCGCCACCGACAATATTTGGTTTTTAGTATCCAAGTCATAAGGAACCAACTTATACTTTTCCGCCACACTCTCCGGTACCAAACTGATTGCCTCCGGCGAAAAACCAATTGTCTCCAAATCAACATAGGGAATTCGCAAATATGCTGCCTTGGCTTTAAGCAACTCCACTTCCGTCACAATTCTCCACGCCTTAATAATTTCCTCCTCGTTCTGGCCAGATTTAACTCCCTCCAGCTTTATCTTTTCCTCCATTTCAGCGTTAATCAGCCCCCAGTCCTTTAGTGCCGCTCCAATAGTTAGGTATACTTTATCTTGATCCATGTTAACTAATATTAAACCAAAATTTGTCTTCCCGGCTACCCTGATATTTGGCGCCGGTTCCGAACTTACCAAAACGCTCAAAGAACTTACCTTAAGTCTTGGTCATCCGGTAACCCCCAACCCTGATTGCCTGGTTCTCACTCCCGATACTGAGTGGGGGATAGGCGCAGTCCGCCTAATAGATCAGTTTTTCTCGCTGCGTCCTTATCAATATCCCACTCGTTTGGTAATTATTTTCGAAGCCGAAGCCCTGGAAAATCCCGCCCAAAACGCCCTTTTAAAAACCATTGAAAACCCGGGTCCCGCTTGCCACTTAATTCTCACCACCCGCTACCCCGCTCGTATTTTGGAAACCATCCGCTCCCGTTGCCATCAAATCAATACTCTACCCTCAAGCCCAACTCCCTCCACTCCGTCCTTGCCAACCAATTTACTCGAAGTCGACCAATTCCTTTCCACATCTCCCAATGTCCGCCTCTATTTTGAATCCCTTTTAGCCTACTACCAAGCTCAAATATTAACCAATTCGTCTCCCGCCACCACTAAAGCTATCGATACTATTATTTACTGTCTCTCCCTCTTAGATCACCGGGTTGACCCCAAACTTGCCCTCGATTATTTTGTCCTAACCACTTTCCCCGCATAATATCCTTAACTTGTCCTAAAAAATGCTATAATCGGCACAGTGTATTCGCCCATATTCACCATCGGTAATCAGTTATTAAAGCAGATTGGCGCCATTGAGGCTGCCAAGGCGGTTATTGACGAGGCCCCTCTCATTCCTGCTTACGAGAAACAATTCCAGCAGGAAGCCATGGTCCGGACCGTCCATTTTGGCACCCGCATTGAAGGAAATGACCTAACCTACCAAGAAGTCGCTAAACTAGTCGAAGGTAAATCCATCACCGCTACCGACCGGGATATTCAAGAAGTCATCAACTATCGTAATGTTTCCAATTATCTTGAAGAACTCTGGGCTTTATATGACGCCAACATGCCTCTTCCCGAAGAAAAGTCCATTCCCATGGGTTCCGACATCAAACGCCCCTTTTTCTACTCCGAAACTCTCATCAAACGAATTCATGAATTAACCACTAACAAGCTTATTCCTGAAGCTGACTTAGGCCGTTACCGCCGCCAACAGGTGGTCTTAAAAAACACCCGCACCGGCGAAATTGCCCACCGTCCGCCTCCGGCCATCGAAGTACCCTATTTAGTAGGTGATTTTATTTCCTGGTTAAACACCTCCGCTTCCCATGAAATTCATCCGGCTATCCGTTCCGCCATCGCCCAATATGTCATGGTGGCCATCCACCCTTTTATTGAAGGTAACGGCCGGGTATCACGGGCCTTTGCCATACTGCCCCTCTATGTTGAGGGCTACGACGTCCGTCGTCTCTTTTCCCTAGAAGAATATTTCGATCGTAATCCTGAAAGCTACTACACCACGCTTCAAATGACCCACGAGCAGTCCTCCGACATTTTTAAGCGCGACCTAACCCGATGGATTGAATATTTTACCCAGGTTTTGGCCATTGAGCTCACCCGGGTCAAAGAAAAAGTTCAAGGTTTGTCGAGGGATTTAAAGTTCAAACAAAAATTAGGCGGCAAGCAAGTTCCCCTTACCGAGCGTCAAATAAAGCTGGTTGAGTACATGCAACAGTTTGGGGGTCTGCGCATGCCCGACGCCCAACAACTTCTGCCCATGGTCAGCGATGACACTATTTGGCGCGACCTCAAAAAACTCATCGATGAACATGTCGTTGAAAAGAAAGGCTCTACCAAAGGTGCCTTCTACTGTCTCTCTTCCGCCTAAACCCTGCTTACCGTAACATTGCGGCATCTGGTTC
>Ga0172379_10001533_pt1 | contig 45534 bp, 53 predicted proteins | sample GrowelOW334metaG_FD_119756 | JGI IMG/M metagenome (GOLD analysis project Ga0172379, IMG submission 119756) | Groundwater microbial communities from an aquifer near a municipal landfill in Southern Ontario, Canada - Groundwater well OW334 metaG | ecosystem: Environmental > Aquatic > Deep...
AGTGCGGCAAGGGCTCGGGGCCGCCGTCCTCGGCGGCGAGCCCGCGAGTCTGCGAGCGGGCGAGTAATCATTGGTGCTGGGCAAAATAGGTTCGAGCGCGGTAGTATAGAGCCACCAAACAAGGGACTAATCCCATTTTCGGGAAATCCCGTTTAGCATCAGCAATGAAAGCCCATTGATTCTGGGCGGCGCCGCGCGCTTCGCGCGCGTGGGGGAGGTTCAAAAATTCAGAAGCCGAAGACTTTTTGGAGGGAGGATTTTTTGGAGGGGAATACGAATCCATAGTGTGCTTGCCCCTCCCTCCCGTGCGCGCACCAGCCCCTTCGCTGGCGGGTCTGAAACCAGCGAAGCTCCCTAAAAAGTTCTTATCTGCCCTTGTTGTAGCCATTCAGGTATCTCAACCGCTCGCGCCTTTGGATGATTTGTGAGAATAAGTCTGAGTGTTCTCACTGCACGATATGCTCTTTCCATAAGTTTCTTTTGCTCGTCTAGAAATGTTGCCCGCCATTCGTTTTCTGTATAAGAATGAGATGGCTTTGATCTTAAAGAACGAATATCGCGAATAATTTTCAACATTTCGTCGCGTGGCTTTGTGTTTGGAAAACGGAAGGATTTCCTAATCCATATTTCTAACTTACGAATGGTGCCTATTTTCTTTAGCTCTTCTGTATCTGATAAATCGCCCTGTTCTATTTCGCTAGCGAAAAAATCAGGATTTAGATTGTCTGAAAGCATGCGGTCTAGAGTTTGGGCAAACTGTTCAAACTCTCGTTGAGTAGGAAGAATTAGAAAACCAAAATTCTCTGGCTTGTCACCGTATTCAAAAGTCTTCTTAAATAGATTTAGATTGTTTATTTTCATAGCCATTTCATTGATAATCTTAATTTCTTCTATAAATGCAGAAAAAATAGAATTTCCGTCGTAAAAATCCCCGAGAATTGACTTGCGAAAATCTGGATGAAGCTTGTATTTATAATAACCACCGAGCATCTTTGCCTCCCAAATTTGTTGATGTTGAGGAGTAAGTTCTGCCAAATCTGTAAGTAAGACCGCAACTACACGATTCCCATTTTCGTCAAAACCGAAACCAAAATGTTTAATGAAAATTTGATCTGAAAAATTCAGGAGTTCTTCGGAATGCGCACTGAGCGAGCCCGTTATATCGTCCGTATGATATCTATAGCGAGGATCATTTCTGTAGATGGCCAAAATACCCGCTTCGAAGAAATACGGTCTGAGTTGCCATTCGCCCATAGCAAGTCGAAGCGTAAATGGTCGCGACCGATATTTTCTCCAGTCAACAATCTTTCTTAATAGCTCGGGAGAGGGGTAAACACAGCACCCAATAGTATCTACTGTCCATGAAAATTTGATCTCGCCACTACCGAAAGTTTCTGCATCTTCCTCTGCCTTATGGATACTTTTATCAACCTCTATGCTTTCTAGTTTTTGAATCTGTTTCTCAACTGATGGTGCTGGGAACGGTTTTATGTGAGGGTTTGGCTCTTCGTAGATCAAATCAATTTCTCGGTTCTTTATGCCAACAAGAATTTGCTCCTTAAATTGCTCTTCAACGAGTCCCATCTGTTTGTATAGGTTTGCAAAAGGAATTCCATTGAAATCTCTCGACGAGAGGTAGAATTCAGTTACTTTCTGAACAAGCTTTATCATCATCACGTATAATACTCCTATGCAGTACTTTCTCTATGCACGCAAGAGTACCGATGTCGAGGACAAGCAGGTGTTGTCCATTGAGGCGCAGTTGTCAGAATTGCGCGCGCTGGCGAAACAGGAACAACTCAACGTCGTTGAGGTATTCGTAGAAAAGAAGTCGGCGAAGATGCCGGGCCGTCCGATTTTTATTGAGATGATGGCGCGAATACAAAAGGGCGAAGCGCAGGGCATTATTTGTTGGAAGATTGACCGGCTTGCGCGAAATCCCGTGGACGGCGGGCAGATTCAATGGCTACTCCAAAACGGCACTATTCAGCATATTCAGACCCACGACCGCGCCTATTATCCCGCCGACAATGTCTTGATGATGTCCGTGGAATTCGGGATGGCGAATCAGTACATCCGCGATTTGAGCGTAAATACGAAACGAGGACTTCGAGAGAAGGCGCGTCAGGGTATTTATCCGAGTTCTGCGCCGCTCGGATATGTGAATAATCCACGGACTAAAACTATCGCGGTGGATCGGCGCACCGCGCCGGTAATTCGCAAAGCGTTTGAGATGTATGCGGAGAATAAATACCGGCTAGAAGATATTGCGAACTTTTTGCACCAAAATAAAATTTCCACGCGCGCTACGCGCCGATGGAGTAGTGATGGCGGCAAGCCGCACTCTAAAGACCAAATGACATGGATGCTCTCCAATCCGTTTTATTATGGTCATTTCAAATATAGTGGTGAGATGTACGAGGGCAAGCATACGCCGCTGATAGATAAGAGATTGTTTGATCGCGTGCAAGAAGTTTTGAAATTGCGGGGCAAGAAGAAAGCTCTCAAGAATAGCCCACAGGTATTTTGCGGTTTGCTTTCCTGCGATAGTTGCGATTCTTCTATCACGGCAGAAAAACAGAAGGGTCATGTGTACTATCGCTGTACCCGCAAGAAAGGTATTTGCACTGAACCTTATGTGCGAGAAGAGATGCTGGACTTTCAGCTTTCAGAAATTCTTGCTCGTTTTGTCCTCCCGCCCGAGTGGGCGGCTGAATTGAATCGGCTTGCGGATAAGGACGAAAAAGAGACCTCTCAAATTGCGGCGGCGTCTGTTCAAGAGATGCGGTCAAAGATTGCCTCCCTAGACGGCAAAATTGCCCGCATCACCGACCTTTTCGTGGATCAGGACATAGAGCGCGATGTCTACCTAGAACGTCGCCATGCCCTTATGTCCGAGAAAAGGTCGTTGCAGGAACAATCCCTGCTTCTTGAACGAGACGTCGCCGTTTGGCTCGAACCGATGCGAGAGTGGATAAACGAAGCGCAAGCGCTTACGGGAATAGCCCAAAGTCAGGACTACCCCTCCAAAAAATCCTCCCTCCAAAAAGTCTTCGGCTCGAACCTCACCCTTCACGCGCGCGAAGCGCGCGGAGCCCCGCAGAATCAATGGCTTTCTCTCGCACAGGCAAAAACGGATTTCCCGAAAATGGGTTTAATCTCTACTGTGGTGCGCCGGGTTGGATTCGAACCAACGAACGCATATAGCGGGATGGTTTACAGCCATCATCCTTTAACCACTTGGATACCGACGCGCACTTGGCTACTATAGCCGAAAACGGCTTTATTTCAAAACAAGAATGAGGACGCCTTGCTTGCCACGGCGGATAAGCGCGTAGCCGTGCGAGAGGTCTCCCGGATAGATTTTTTGGTCCGGATTCTCTATCGTCTGTCCGGAGAGCGTAATCCCCTTCCCTTCGATGAGGCGCCGCGCATCGCTCTTTGACGACGCAAGTCCGCCCGCGACCAGCGTCTCGGCAAATGAAATTCCTTCAGCAAGGCCTCGCCTTGATAATTCAACGGAAGGAGCTTCAGCGAGCGCGACGGCGAGCGCGTCACGCGAAAGCTCCTGGAAAGGCGTGTCGCCGAAGAGCGCATCGGTCGCGGCAGCCACCTGCGCCGTCGCGGCCGGGCCGTGCACGGTCTCGGTCACAAGCCGTGCGAGCGTCTCCTGTGCCTGCCGCTCGCCCGGATTGCGCTTGTGCAGCTCCATGAGCGCATCTATCTCGAAAGGCGGAAGAAATGTGTACACCTTGAGATACTTCTCGATACCCGCATCGGGGAGGTTCATCCAGAATTGATAGAAACGGAACGGCGATGTTTTCTTCGGGTCGAGCCATATCGCATTGCCCTCGCTCTTGCCGAACTTCTTGCCGGTAGAATCGGTAGTGAGAGGAAAACCAAGAGCATACACCTGCTTTCCGAGGCGCTTGTGAATGAGGTCAACGCCGGAGAGAACATTTGTCCATTGATCAGAGCCACCGATCTGGAGGTCGACGCCGTATTTTTCATGGAGCGTGAGATAATCAAACCCTTGCAAAAGCGAATACGAGAATTCGGTATACGAAATGCTCTCATCCGGCGTGTCGAGCCGCTTCTTGATGATGTCGCGCTTTATCAGATCATTGACCGTAAAATATTTGCCGACGTCGCGCAGGAACGGTACCAGCTTCACGCCCATGAGCCAGTCGGCATTGTCGACCATTCTGAATGAGACACGTCCTAGGATCCTTTTCAGTTGCTCCTTGAGAGCGCGCGTATTTACGGCGACGGTTTTTTCATCAAGCATGGGGCGCTCTCCTTTCTCCTTCGGGTCGCCTATCATGCCGGTACCGCCACCGACGAGGAACACGAGTTTGTGGCCCGCATCACCGAGACGCTTCATGAAAAGCACCCACGTGAGATGTCCGACGTGAAGCGAGTCGGCAGTCGGGTCGGTGCCGATATAGACCGTACGCTGTTTGGAGAAAATCTTTTCCGGCTCCGCAGAGAAGTGCTCGATAAGTCCGCGCGCTTTCAGTTCTTCAGCGAGTGTCATGTTCAAAAATATACCACGGAATGTAGGGGCATCGGATGTCCAAGTTTGCGAAGGACATCCGATGTCCAACCCATACTAGCGCGCGAAAAAGAAGAGGCCGACGGCTGGCGCAACGAACCATCCAAAGAAGTACTTTTCCGGAGAAAAGAGCGCCTCAATAGGAGGGGTGAAGTGGTAGATCGAAGCAACGGGGAAAACCTGATATGCGAGTGCGAGAAGGAAGGCTGCGCCGAGGAACGAAAGTATAATGAGCCCGAACGTCCCGATGTAGAGGAAATCAGAGACGACGACGCGGCGCAGGATGATATAGAACACGAAGATGAGCGCCACATAGAGACCAAGCTGCACAAAGAGCGCGGTTGTCGCGGGCGCCGTCGGGAGGTACGACATGTAAGGAAACTCCGCAAAGAGCGCATAGGCGGCGTAGAACGCGAGTATCATTGCGACAAATTGGCCACGCCCGACATATCGCGAGAAGAGAACGAAAACGAGAACCAAAATAATGATGATGAGGAAGTCACTCATGGCGCCCCACGCAGTAAGAGCGATGGGCGTCGCAAGCGTAGTTACTTGCGCAAGTCCTTCGGTAGCGTTCATACCGCTAGTATAACGCCTAGAGCCCTTCGGTTTTCAACTCCTCAACAGTCTTCTTGGCTTTGCCCGAAAGCTTGTGCGGGAGCGCCACTTCCAGCCGGATGATGAGGTCCCCGCGGTGAGTGCCCTCGACCGGAATGCCCTTCCCTGCGACGCGGAGCAATTCTTCTGCACGCTTCATCACGGGGATCTTCACTTCAAGCGTCTTCCCTTCCAGCGTTTCGACGGAGACGATGGTGCCGAGCAGGGCATCGGTCAGCTTCACTGGTAAATCCATGATGAGATTTGCGCCGTCGCGGCGGAACGTCGCATGCGGCTTCACATGCACTTTCACATACAAGTCCCCTGCGGTGCCCGCCTTGATAGCTTCGCCCTGTTGCGGCAGACGTATCATCTCGCCGTTATCAATGCCGGCGGGAATGGTTATCTTTATCTCTCCCTCTTTGCGGCGGGTGCCGTGACCCTTGCATTCGGGACATTTCTCTTTTGGTACTTTGCCGGTGCCTTCGCAGATGGTGCAGGCGCGGACCGAGCTGAACTGTCCGAGTATGGAATTGCGCGTCTCGCGTATGTGGCCACTGCCGTTGCAGGTCGTGCAGGTCAGAAGCTCGATGCCGGGCTTCGCGCCGCTTCCTTTGCAGAGGTCGCAGGCCGAGACCTTGCCGATGAGCACCGTGCGCGTCGTACCGAAGATCGCATCCTTGAACGGTATTTCAAGGTCGATGGAGATGTCGCGACCACGTGGCGCGCGAGCCTGTCCGCGCCCGCCAAACATGTCGCCAAAGATATCACCGAAGTCGAACTCCGCGCCACCGTTGCCGAAGCCTTGCTGGAATTGGCTGAAGTCGAAGCCCGAAAATGGATTACCACTCGGGCCAGGTCCGGCACCGGAATGACCTCCGGCGAATGCCTGCCCGTACGTGTCGTACTCACGGCGCTTTTTTTCGTCGCTCAAGACCGAGTAGGCCTCGGTTATCTCCTTGAACTTCGACTCGTCAGTGCCGCCCTTGTCGGGGTGGTATTTGTGCGCGAGCTTACGGAACGCCTTTTTGATGTCGTCCGGACTCGCCTTCTTATCGACGCCCAATACGTTGTAATAATCCTTTGCCATTTTCGTCAGTATACTCTTTCATTATTTTGTATGCAAAAAAGAAAACGGCGCAGGAGGTATTCCCCCTGCGCCACTAGCCGCCGCTTGTCCTAATGCTGCCTACAGGTTTACCAGAAGAAGCAGACCGAGGCAGAAAATGATGACCGTGATGACAAACCACGGCCGATTCAAACAACCGATGTACTGTCCCATCACTCTCTCCTTTGCTAGTTGACCAGACAGCACTATACGCTCAAATTGGCTTCTTGCAACTTATTCTTTCTCTTTGAATTCTGCGTCCTGTGGCCCTCCGGAGCCTTCTGGCGGAGGGGGCGGTTGGGTACCTCTCTGCTCGCTGCCTCCTGCTTGCTGAGTCTTGGCCATCGCCTCCCCTATTTTCATCATTGCCTGTGAGAGCGTCTCAATAGCGGACTTGATGGTGCCGGCGTCTTCGCCGCCACGTGCGACTTTCAGCGCCTCTATCTTGTCTTGCACGTCCTTCACCACTTCCGCACCCGCTTTCTCGCCGTGATCCTTTACCGCCTTCTCGGCGGCATACACGGTCTGGTCGGCGGTGTTGCGCACGTCCACGAGCTCCTTGCGCTTCTCGTCGTCTGCCGCATGCGCCTCGGCATCGGCTTTCATCTTCTCGATATCTTCCTTTGAGAGACCGGTCGAGCCGGTGATCTTTATGGACTGCTCTTTGCCGGTCGTCTTTTCCTTGGCGGTGACAGTGAGGATGCCGGAGGCGTCAATGTCGAAGGTCACTTCCACTTGCGGCAGGCCGCGCGGCGCCGGCGGAATGCCGTCCAGCATAAATTTGCCGAGCGACTTATTGTCGGCGCTCATGGCACGCTCGCCTTGGGTCACGTGAATTTCTACCGATGCCTGATTGTCTGCGGCAGTGGAGAATGTCTGCGCGCGGCTTGTCGGTATCGCCGTGTTGCGCTCCACGAGCTTGGTCGCGACGCCGCCCATCGTCTCTATCGAGAGCGAGAGCGGGATGACGTCCACGAGGAGGATGTCGTGCACATCGCCCTGGAGAATGCCCGCCTGTATCGCCGCACCGATGGCGACCACTTCGTCCGGGTTCACGGTCATGTTCGGCTTTTTGGCGAAGAACTTCTCAACAGCCGCTTGTATCGCGGGCATACGGGTCTGTCCGCCCACGAGGATGACCTCGTTGATGTCAGCAATTTTGAACGGCGAAGCCTCCACGGCGCGCTTCGTGATATCCATCGCGCGCGTGATGAACTCTTCTGCGAGCTCTTCGAGTTTGGCGCGGGTCATCTTGATGAGCAGGTGGCGCGGACCGGAAGCGTCCGAAGTGAGGAACGGGATGTTTATCTCCGTCTCCATTGCGCTTGAAAGCTCTATTTTCGCTTTCTCAGCGGCTTCGTCGAGGCGCTGGCGCGCAAGCGCATCGGTAAGCACATCAATACCGCTCTCCTTGCGGAACTCTTCCGCGAGCCAGGTGATTATTTTCTGGTCAATGTCTTTGCCGCCGAGGTGCGCATCGCCGTCGGTACTTTTTACCTCGATGACGTCGCCACCTACTTCGAGCACGGAAATGTCGAACGTGCCGCCGCCGAAATCAAAGACCGCTATCTTTTCATCTTTCTTCTTGTTGAAACCGTATGCGAGCGCGGCGGCAGTCGGCTCGTTGATGATGCGCTTCACGTCGAGACCGGCGATCTCGCCCGCGGCCTTAGTCGCGCTGCGCTGGTCGTCGTTGAAGTACGCGGGGACAGTGATGACCGCCTCGGTTATCTTCTCGCCGAGCTTCGCTTCAGCATCGGCCTTGAGCTTGCCGAGTATCATCGCGGAAAGTTCCTCGGGGCGATACCACTTGTCATTCATCTTGACTTCAATACCGCCATTTGCAGCCTTCTGCATTTCGAAAGGTACGGACGCCTTGTCCTTCTGCACGGCGGCTTCGTCGTAGGAATGGCCAATAAAGCGCTTTATCTGAAATATCGTGTTGAGCGGGTTCGTCACCGACTGGCGCTTCGCGAGCGTGCCGATGATGCGTTCGCCGTTCTTCCCCACCGCAACGATGGACGGGGTCGTGCGTGAGCCCTCGGCGTTTTCAAGCACGCGCGGCTCGCCGCCTTCCACGATAGCCATCGCGGAATAGGTGGTGCCCAGATCAATACCAAGGATTTTTGCCATATGTTTTTAAAGTTAGAGAGTCTATTTTACGCTTCTTACTTCGACCGTGCAAAGTGTGCGACGCGCACTTTTGCAGGACGGATGACACTGTCGCCAATTTTCCAACCCTTTTCCAAAACTGCAGTGACGGTGTCATCGGTTTCTGCGGACTCGGTCGCATCTTGTCCGAGTGCTTCATGATATGCCGGGTCGAATTTCTCGCCGACTTTCCCTATCCCTTCGAGTCCGAGCGCCGCGAACGCGCTCTCAAGCTGTTTCGCGATGGCGAGAAAACCTTCAGGGATCTCGCCGTCCGCCTTGTCCGAGCCAAGCCGAGACAGGTGCTCTTTCGCGCGCTCGAGCGCGTCAAACGCCGGCAGGAGTGTCTCGACGGCGCGTACCTTTCCCCTAAACTCCGATGTCTTCATGTCTTCACCAAATCGTTTGAGCGCATTCACATAGTCCGCCTTTGCCCGCTGCCAGCCGTCCATGTATTCCTGCTTCTCCTTGCGGCACGCGGCGAGCTCCTCGCGCATCTTCGCGATTTTTTCTTCGGGACGCCCCTCGCCCATCTCTTCACCCGTCTCGGGCTCAATGACTACATCTTCCTGCTCGTCCATCTCCCCACTATGCCTGAAATGTTGGGCGGAGTCAAAAGAAAAACCGCCCGCGGGCGGTTTATCAAGGTTCGACCCCAGCGGGCTTATTGATTCGAGCCGCGATTTTTTTCTGCCACCGAACAACTTTCAGTATCTCTTTCTGCCATTCGAGATCAGGATCGAAGTACACGTGGCTAGGGTTATTGAGGTCCAGTCCCCATGAAATGTCTAAGACCGGCCCCGCCCTTTTTGTGTGGGGACGACTCGGATGATACCAGATTTTCACGGTGTCTCCTCCAAACATGGTTTGCCCGGAATCAACATAGAACGAAAAACCTCCAAAATTGAGCAGCTCATAGATCGTGTGGAGATGCACGGAGTGAGATGTGTTTTCCAATCTTTTCCCTTGCGTTCTCGTGATTGAACAGGCGAACCCGATCACTTTTTTCAGAAACCTAATTCTCTCGATTCCCATAACGTACCTCCGTATGGTCTATCAATGTACCTTGCAGGAGCGTACGCTTGAATCTGCGGTCTGTCAAAAAGACAAAAAGCGCTCCCCTTTTGGGGGAGCGTGGTTGCGAACGGGAATTCATACAGGAGTGAGCTCAAACTTGGGAGCACGGGATTTCGGTTTTTTCTTGCTGCGCCTCCATTTCTCCGTGAATTTGAACTCATAAAACATCACGGTGTAAGAATGAAAACCGCACTCCCCGATTAGTGCGCGGTCTAATTCCGAGAGCAAGTCAGAAATCCTGATTTCAACGTAGCTCATTCGATAGAACACGGGCAGGAACTGTTTGGCCCAGAATCTTGAGTGGCCCATCTCCACGATTTCATCCAGCGTAAGCCACTGTAGCCACGGCACGCCAAAGAGCAGCTTATAGGCGTTATGAATTGCGCCGACTACGAACCCTCCCAATACCATGATGAACAGCAGAATAACGATATAGATGAATGCGACTGACATTTCCGTCTCCTCCGCGTAAAGATCCTGAGGCGGAATATACCACAAAAGACAAAAACCGGCGGAGTGTTAGTCCGCCGGCGTACCGATGAGGGAACGGTTCTTGTTCTGCCCAATGTCCCACAAGTGGGAGAGGAGCAATTACCCGTTTAAGGAGCGAGACTCCACCAGGATCGGTATTGAAGGTGCTACTGTTCGCTCGGATGTTTGTCGTTCATCGTCAGACTAACGTGCTTCACGTTGTATGCCTTCATAATCATCAGAACAAGGACTTCTTTCGAGAAATCATCGAGTTCTTCGCGCGAAATGCCCGTGTCTTTCGAGATTTGGCCGCGCGTGCGTGGCCATTCTGGACCAACTTTGACACCACCGTCTGTAGTCCACTTCGCCATCAGCATAGCGAGAGCGATTTCGCCCATGCGTGCTTCAGTCATCTTTGACATGACAATCTCCTTCAAACGCTCGCCACATGACGAGTAGCCATATTATACACATTACAACACACTTGTCAACTCCTCTAAGTACAAAAAATAGGACTACTCTCCTTTCAATATGGTCAAAATGACCAGTCCGAGCGGAATATAGCACAAATGGATTACAACGACATTCTAACATTCTTGAGAATGTTAGAATGTCGTTGTTTCTCATGGTCAAAATGACCAGTCCGTGTACGGTATATCACAAGAAAGCAAAAACCGCCGCAGGGCGGTTTTATGGGTGAGCAAGGGCTACCCTTGCTCACCACCTTGCTCACCAGTGAGAGCCTAAAGCTCTCACTAGCTCTCACTACCGCTAAAAACCGCCTTGCGGCGGTTTTTATAGAGGAGACTAACGCTTGCTCCATCCTTCGGCTTCGCACTCAGGATTTCGCAAACTTCGTATGCTCAACTGCACTGGGACCTTGCGGGTCCCTCACAAGAAATGGCATGGCGGCTAGGTTTTTCAGCATTCGTGAGTTTACCTTAGTGTGTACTATAGACGATGCTAAGGTAAAGTGATTTTGAGAGTGCCGCACATGCAGGATGCCATTTCATTGTGTTTGGACTTCGAAAAGCTGGCGCGAAAAGAAAGCCGCTCGATTATCGAGCGGCTTTCTTGCTTCTTTAGCGCTTACTCCATTGAGGCGCTTTTCTTGCCTTCTTGAGACCCGGCTTCTTTCGCTCCTTGGCGCGTGGGTCGCGCTTGATGAATCCTGCCGTCTTGAGGACTGCGCGAGTCTTCGGTTCCACCTTCGTGATGGCGCGCGAGATAGCGTGGCGGACTGCGTCTGCCTGCGCGGCGATGCCGCCGCCCTCCACGTGTGCGTGGACCTCGTAGTTCTCGGCGCTCTCCGCCTTGGCGAGTGCCTCGGTAGCGACAAGTGCGCGGAGGTCAGTCTTGAAATAGTCCTTCGGGGTCTTGCCGTTGACCATGAGCGAAGACTTGGCGGCCTTAAGCATGCGCACGCTCGCGATAGCGGTCTTGCGGCGCCCGACTGCAGTGATGAAAGTTTTTGATGCCATACTATTTAATCTTTAACGACGAGATTCATCATGCGCGGTTTGCGGAGCTTGTTGCGCGGGATCATACCGTCCACGGTCTTCTTCACCACTTCAGCGATACCCTTCTTTGCAATCATTTCGTCCATGCGAATCTCGCGGAGACCGCCCGGATAGCCGGTGTAGTGGGTGTAGATCTTCCCTTTCGTGCGACGGGACGGCAGATGGAGCTTGCTCGCGTTCTCGATGATGACCTCCATAGGGAGCGCCATATTCTTCACGAAGTGTACCGACTTCTTGCCGAGAAGTGCGTTGGCCGCTTCGCTACACACACGGCCGAGGGTGCGGTCGGTCGCGTCGATGGTGTAGGTCGTGAATTGGGGCTTCGAAGGGGTCATAGATACGTTATAGATACTAGACAAAAGCGATATACGCAAGTTTGCGTGCATCATTTGAGCCGCGGAGCGTACGCTTCACGACGCGGGTGTAGCCGCCGGCGCGGCTCTTGTAGCGCGGGCCGATGGTGCTGAAGAGCTTCTTCACCGCTTCGTCGTCGCCGAGGCGAGTCTTGGTGAGACGGCGGCTCGCGAGCGTGTTCGTCTTTGCATAGGTGACGAGGCGCTCCATGAACGGGCGCAGTGCCTTTGCCTTTGCTTCAGTAGTCGAGATACGCTCCTCGAGGACGAGGGAACGTGCGAGCGAGCGCAAAAGCGCGCGGCGCTGGTTGCTCGGGCGACTGAAGGTTTGTGCTTTTTTGGTATACGCCATAACTACTATTTATTCGCTCTTGAGCGTGACGCCGTGACCGGCGAGCGCCTGAGCAATTTCTTCAATCGCCTTGTCGCCAATACCGTCGAGCTCTTTGAGCGCCGACGCCGTCTTGCGTGCGAGGCCCGCAGCGCTCTTGATACCCGCGGCCTCGAGTGAGGAAGCGACGCGTGCCGGAAGGCCGAGGTCAGCGAGCTTCACCTTGGCAGCATCGGTGCTGCCCTCTGCCTTTGCGGACGAGGACGAGCTCGAGGCGATAGGCTCAGCTTCTTGGAAGCCAATGACCGCCTTGAGCTGGTGGATCATAGTCTCGATGGACTGCTCGAGCGCTTCTCTTGGAGGGATTGTGCCGTTGGTCTCAATGAGGATGCGCAGACGGTTGAAGTCCGTGCGATCGCCGACGCGCATGTTCTCTACCTCGTAGTTCACGCGGCGGATAGGAGTGAAGGTCGCATCGAGCGCGATAGTGCCGATGTCTACTTTGTCCTTCGTGAGCACTTCGCGAGAGACGTAGCCGAGACCGCGTTCGATGGTGGCTTCGAGTTCGAGCGTCGCCTTGCCCGAGAGGTCGCAGATGTGCTGCTCGGGATTCTTTATCTCGACTTGGCTCGGCAAATTGAAATCTTTTGCGGTGACTTCGCCGCTGCCCTTATGCATGAGCGAAATGGTCTGCGGCTCGTTGCCGTGAAGCACGAAGTGGACGCGCTTGAGGTTCAAGAGCAATTCCATAACGGTCTCGCGCATGCCGTCGATAGTGGCGAACTCATGCGGGACGCCCTCGATCTTGACCTGGGTGACAGCCGCGCCGGGAAGCGAGGAAAGGATAATGCGGCGCAGCGAATTACCGAGCGTGTGACCGTAGCCCGGGTACAGCGAATCTATTTCGTAAACGCCCTGCACGCCCTCTTCGGAAACGATACGGGGCTTACTCGGCAAAGTGATGTGGTATTCCATAACTCAATCGTGTTACCAATGATTAATACTGAAAATTACCTCGTGTAGAACGAGAGCACCGCGACGAGGTCGCCCGCCGGATCCGCCGAAGCAGACGTCGGGCGCTCCTTCACGGAACCCTCCATTGACTTTGGATTCCACGAGAGCCACGACGGAAGCGGGCGCTCATGGAACCGCTCCTCGAACCCGACGAGCACGCCGTGCTCTTTCGAGCCCTCGCGAATGGAGATGGTGTCCCCAACCGAGAGCATGTGGGACGGAACGCGGACCTTCTTCGCGCCCACCATCACGTGGCCGTGCGCGACCATCTGGCGTGCGCCGCGACGGGTCGACGTGAGGCCGAGGCGCCACACGACGTTGTCGAGGCGCATCTCGAGGAGCTCGTGGAGACGGTCAGACGGCTTTGACGAGTGGGCGGAGAGCGCCTTGTTCACGTAGTTGCGGAACTGACGCTCCGGAAGGCCGTAGGTGACGCGCACCTTCTGCTTCTCGAGCATCTGCTTGCCGTACTCGCTCTGGCGCCCGCGCCCGCGGCGCTTGTTCTTCGCCGAGCGTTCAGCAGAAATAGCAAACTTCTGCGTTTGCGCTTTTTCGAAGACGGTCGCGCCGAGGCGCTTCGCTATTTTATATCGTGGTCCGGTTTTCATAGGATTATATTCTTCGCGGCTTAGGCGGGCGCGGACCGTTGTGCGGCACTGGCGTCACGTCCTTGATGGATTTGATCTGGATACCCTTGCCCGAGAACGAGCGAAGTACCGACTCGCGACCGGCACCGACGCCGCGGATGATGACCGTTGCCTCTTTGAGGCCGATCATCATGCCCTTCTCGCCGAGGAACTCGCCGACCTTTGCCGCTGCATACGGCGTGGACTTGCGGGCACCGGAGAAACCGAGTGCGCCTGCGCTTGAGGACACGACCGCGTTGCCCTTCTCGTCGGTAAGAATAGCTTTTGTGTTGTTGAAGGTCGCCTCGATGTGGAGGATACCCTTCTCGAGGTGACGCTTCGTGACCCTGGACATGGCGCGCTCCTTCCTTCCAGCGTCCATGCCCTTTCCACTCTTCTTGATGATGCGTTTCTTTCCCATAATTATGTTTTTTCCAACGTCCGGCGACCGGAGGTCATCGTCTTGCGAGTATTGCCGCGGCGCGTCCTTGAATTCGTCTTTGTGCGCTGGCCGCGTACCGGAAGACCTTTCGAGTGGCGATCACCGCGAATAGAGCGGATATCCTTCAAGCGCTTGATGTCCTGCCCTATCTCGCGGCGTAGCTCGCCTTCAATAGTGAAGCCTTCGGCAAGCGAGCGTATCTTCTGCTCCTCATCACTGGTGAGTTCGCTGCCCTTCTTAGAAGCAGGAACGCCGACTTTCTTCAGTATCTCGCGTGCGCGCGTCGGACCAATACCGAAAATAAGCGGCAATGAATACGCGAGCTGCTTGTTATCGGGAATAGTGACACCGGCGATACGCATACGAATAAATTTAAAAGTTTAAATATGTAAATATAACTACCCCTGGCGTGCTTTGCGGCGAGGATTCTTCTTGTTGATACGGTAAAGGCGCCCGCCGCGACGAACGAGCTGATCTCCTGGTTGCTGGACTCTGATAGACGCACGAACTTTCATCTTGAATGTTGCTTTATAGATTTAGGTTAATCGCCGCACAATTCTTGCGCGACCCCCGTAGGGATCAAGCACCATCTCAACCTGGTCACCCATCAGGACGCGGATGCGATGCAAACGCATCTTTCCCGCCAGATAGGCGAGCACGAGCTCTCCCTCACCAACATCGCTCATTGCTTTTTCTTCCGGTTCTCCCTCCGCGGGGGCTTCGGATGATTCGGTAGGCTCTTCCACCGGTACAGACAAGCGGACTCGAAAAAGCGAGTTGGGCAATACCTCTTCAACGGTGCCTGTCGCCGTTTTGATTTCTTTGCCGTCGCTCATTTATGTATCGCCATCTATGCAGGTGTCATCTCAATCTAGCAGGTATCGGAAAAATCGTCAACTAAGGCTACGGATTGGACACGATGACCGATATAGAAGAAGGGTCCTGGGGGAAGGTCTGCCTCCAGAAGGGCCGAAGAACGATGATGGCACGCTTGACTTCGGGGTAGTTTGTCAGTGCAACTTGAGCTGCGCTGCGGCTCTTCCCGCTCACCGCCGCGGCAATACGGGCCGAATCAACGGTGTAGACGAGCGGTGCCGTGCCACTGAGCGTAAAGGAGAAGGGTGACTCGTTTGAGCTCGGTATGCTCCCTGCGGTGAATGTCAGGCTGTTCGCGGTCACCAGGGTAACCGGCTCGCCCTGATACCCGAGCCCGGTTGCCGCGGCGGCGATGGATTTAGCGAGCGAAGCGTTCGGGAAGACTACCGCGGTGATAGTCCCCTGCTCCTTCACGTCAACCATACCGTCCGTCGAAGAGGGCGTGAGCGCGAGGTCCTGATGGGTGGTCGTCGCAGCTCCAGGGAGAAGCACGAAGCCGGGAGGTACTATCGCTTGTATGCTCGTGGCGAGATCGGAAGCGAGAGCGCTGATGAGGGCACTGCGCGCCTGTGCATCGGCCGCCGCATCTACGGTCGGTACATTACCTGAAGCGCCGCCCGTCATCGCTGTGCTCGAGCGTGCATATACCTGGGATTCCTGCGGTGTTCCGGCGAATCCTGGGATGGTGAATGAAGTTGGTGCGACGTTATAAGAGTCGCCTACCTTATCTGCATAAACCGTCGTCACCATGCTGCCCGGCCTCGCAGAAATGCCCCCGGGGACCGTTACGGGTGCATGAATGCGGAAAATGAGTCCGGCGGCAGTAGCAAAACGAGTATTTGCTATAAGCTTCTGCGGTTTCAGCTGGGTGTTGTAGATGGTGATGGTTCCCGAGGCAAAAGAATTGACGACTTTTGAGCCGGTACCCTTGATGCTTTGGGTTGCGATTTTCTGCGCGGTAATGATCTGGTATGGTTGTGTGCCGCCACTCTCCGTCGCGGTGAAGGAGCCCTGGACCGCGACCGAAACGGTGTTTGGGACGACTTCGACTTTGGCACTTGAGAAATAGAACAATGCTCCGATAGAAACGGCGATAACGAGCACGGTGGCGATAACTATCGTGTAGGGAAATTTCGGGGGTCGCTGGGTGAGCTGTAACGGTTCTCGATTGGGATAACTAGTAAGAGGTTCTATTTCTTTCCGGCGGGACGGCGGGATTATGTCATCAAGTTTACGCATGCAGGGAGTATACCACTTTGGGAAGTAGGTCGAGACCGTTATTCACTACATTTTCTCCATGACGGTACGGTACTGGTAGAAAAGCACCATAAGGAGCAACGAGAGATCCGGAGGTGTCGTCGTCTGCCGTACCAACCCGGTGATATGGCTTCCCCGGACTGAAACTATCTTCGGCGGATTGTCCGACAGCCAGAGCTTGCCGAGGTCTGCCTGGCAAAGGGTTTCTTGCAGGGACGCAGCCTCGAGTTCACGTGCGAGTAGGAATATGGTGCGTGGTAAGGGGAACCGTCCGGCGAGTTCTGCTAATTCGTCAGTAACTTTTTGTACTCTTGTTGTCGCGTCGATGGTGTGACTAGGGACTTCGGTAACCGCAACGAGCAGATTCCTCCGCACAAGCGAGATGGAAACCAGCGGCCCGATCGCATCGAGAATAAGCACATCATGTTCATGAGGAAAGGCAATGCGCATGGCCTGATACCGCAGCGAAGCGCCAGCGATGTATACCATGTTCTTGGTGTGATACAGGCTCCGAAGAGTCAAGCGGATGCCCTCTACGACATTTTCATCAATAAGCGATGTCAAAATAACAATGGAAGCGCGGTGCACCTCTTTTCCGTATGGATCACGCGTCTCGTAGCCGTTGAGGATAGTGCCGATGATGCTTTCGTCGGCCAGAGCCTTTCCGGGCGGAACACTGCTCGTGTTTTTTAGTGCTTCGGTGACCAGGCTTTTGTCGAAAATGAAAGGCGTTTTCTGCTCCAAGTGTTCCGTACGCACCGACGTCTCCTGCCAGGGTGCATCGACTGATACAAGCACCATATTGGCGCTTCCGCTGCCGGTGGCACGCAGAAGCGTCGGCGCACCCTCGCGAATGAGAACGTCTCCAAGTGCTTGAAGCGCACGAAGCATGGCACGCTCGGGAGACTCGCCTTCCCGAGCGTCGATAGGAAGCCGCTGCGTGTACAGCAGAACAGGCTGTTCATTCGAAACATAGTACGCGTACGCACCCGCGACCGAGTCGGCGCCAATATCAATGAGCACGACCGATTCAGATTTTTTCTTGTCGCGGAACGGATTCTCAGGAAAACTCATCCGTTTATTCTAACACCGCCTTGATGCGGCGGACGCCGGCGGAAGACGCTTCTTCCTTCAATATTTTGAAATGCCCTATCTGGTTCGTGTTGCTCACGTGCGGACCACCGCAAAACTCGATCGAGAACGCTTGAGCGAATTTCGGTTCGGCTTCGCTCGCGTCGTTCGGTCCTATCGAATACACACTCACCTGCTCCGGATACGCCGCGCCGAATTCATGCTCGGCATGGAGCTTCTCCGCATCTTCCCTTTTCATCAACGAACGGATCACGGGCAACCCCTCGATGATCTTTTGATTCACTATCTTTTCCACTTCGGCAAGCTGCTCTGGTGTCACCTTCTGCCCGTAAGAGAAATCGAGTCGCAGGCGCTCGCTCGTGATGTTGCTGCCGCGCTGGTGCACCTCTGCTGCCCCAAGCACGCTCTGGAGCGCTTTCAGAAGGAGGTGGTGCGCGCTGTGGTAACGCACGGTCTGTTCCGCATGGTCAGCGAGACCGCCCGCGAATTTCTGCGTGGCACCCGCACGTGAGAGCGCCTGATGCTCCTCCATCAGCTTATTGAATTTTGTTTTGTCGACGAAGAGTGCCGGCGTTTTATGCTCAAGCTCTTCTTGAATAAGCTCCAAAGGAAATCCATAGGTCTGATACAGCATGAAAGCCTTTGTGGGGTCCGCTTCGCCTACGGCAGTCTGTATGCCCTCCGTTTTCGGCATACTAAACATTTTGTTCAGTTCGTGCAGACCGTGCGCAAGCGTCTTCCTGAATTGATCTTCTTCCCGTGCGAGTTCTTCGCGAATAACGTGCGCCGCTTCCTTCACAAAAGGATACGCGTGCGCATAGGCTTCACCGAAGCCCGCGGCGACCTCGGTGAGCACCGCTTCTTTGATACCGAGCTTGTCCGCTTCACGAATAGCGCGGCGGATAAGCCGCCGCAGTATGTATCCCTGCTCGGTGTTTGAAGGGCGAACGCCGCCGGCAAGCATCACGGACGCCGCACGCATGTGGTCGAGGATTATTCTGAACGACTTTATATCCGCGGCGTCGTTGTCTTGAAGATCCTCGTGGATATATTTCTTGCCGGAATGCGCCTCGAGTACCTTGCGTGCCGCATCGAACACATCGACCGTGAAAATGTCGGGGTTCAAACGCGTCGCGGCGGTAAGGCGCTCGAGCCCGCCGCCGAAATCGACATTTCGCTTCGGCAGCTCGCTGAACGTGCCGTCTTCTTTCTTGATGAACTGTATGAAAACCGAGTTGCCGATCTCAACGAAGCGGCCGCAATTGCAATTCGGGTGGCACTCCTTGCCGAACCACGGATCGTGCGGCGTGCCGAAGTCATAAAATATCTCGGAGTCGGGCCCCCCTATCTCTCCCACCGGCATTTTCGCGGGCACGCCTGCGCGGCTCCACCAATTTTTCCGTGCGCCATAGGAGAAGATGCGCCCGCCCTGCATGCCGAGCACGCCGCCATTCTCTTCGGTATCGAGCTCAACGAGCTCCGCAGAAACCCCTTTTTCGCCGAAAATCTTTTTCCATATTTCGACGGAATCCATGTCCGCCTGCATACCGCTCTCCGCATCGCCGCCAAAGACGGTGATGTAGAGCTTCTCCGTATTGAGACCGAGCCCTTCGTCTCTCGAGGTAAGGAACTCAAATATCCACGGGAGCTGTTCCTGCTTGAAATAATCGCCCAAGGACCAGTTGCCGAGCATTTCGAAAAACGTCGTGTGGCGGTTATCGCCCACTTCCTCAATATCTTCTGCGCGGAACGACATTTGCGAGTCCACGAGCCGAACGCCCTCCGGGTGCGGTTGTCCGAGGAGGTACGGCACCAGCGGCTGCATACCGCTACTGGTAAAAAGAGTGGTCGGGTCGTTCTCGGGCACAATAGGCGCGCTAGGAATGACGGCGTGCCCGCGCTTCGCGAAAAAATCGAGATATCGCTTCCGTACTTCGTTTACGGTCATATGAGAAAAGATAGCACGGGACAAGAGATTCATATACTATGCGGACATGAAGAAAAACGGATGGGGATTTGATGTACGCGATATAGATTCTAAGGTCCGACCTCAGGATGATTTCTTCCATTATGCGAGCGGTGAATGGATACGGAAGAATCCGATACCGAAAGCGGAGTCGCGCTGGGGCTCGTTTACCAAGCTCCGCCATACCACCGACCACCAACTGCAGGTACTTATGAAGAAAATCGTCGAGCAGCCCCGACGCCGGAGGGTCGGGGCCCCGACCAAAGCGTCGGGGATGATACGCGACCTATATCGCTCGGGAATGGATGTGAAGTTGCGGCGAGAGAAAAGACTCGCGCCGCTTGTGCCGCTTCTGAAGCGCATCGAGGCAATACGGAATCCGGATGACATCGTTCGCACTATCGCGCGTCTCGAACGTGTCGGCTCAGGCGGCATTTGGGGCGCGGGTATCGACCAGGATATGAAGAACAGCGAACGCTACATCATCTACCTCGGCCAAGGCGGGCTCGGTATGCCCGACCGGGATTACTATTTGAAAGACGACGCGGAATCGAAGCGGGTCCGCAATGCATACCGGAAACATTTGATACGGCTTTTGGAACTCGCCGGACGACGTGTCGAAGCGAAGCAGGATGCGGAAGTCGTACTCGAAATAGAAACCGCGCTCGCAAAAGCTTCCATGAAGAAAGAGGACCTGCGTGACGTCGACAAGACGTACCATAAGAAGTCGCTTGTGCAACTGGAGAAGCTCGCGCCAAACATCCCTTGGAAGGAGTATTTCAAGCTCCTCGGCGCGAAACCGAAAGAAGTCATCGTGATGCAACCAGCGTTCTTTACCGCTGCTGCTCGTATGCTCAAGACGTTCCCGACAACCTCATGGCAGACGTACTTGCGCACACATGTCATCGGCGACTTCGCATCGTTCCTCACGCCGGAACTTGAAAAAGAGAATTTCGCTTTCTACAGCACGACGCTCACTGGCACGAAGCACATGCAGCCGCTCTGGCGCCGCATATTGCGCGTGACGAACGCCAGCCTCGATGAGCTTCTCGGTGAACTCTATGTGCAGGCGTACTTCCCTCCCGAAGCGAAACGCAAAGTAGTGGATGTGGTCGCGGATCTCTTCCGCGCATACGAAGCACGTATCAAGAATCTCGATTGGATGAGTCCGGCGACGAAAAAGAAAGCGATACAGAAACTCCACCAGATGAATCGCAAGCTCGGTTACCCCGACAAGTGGAGGAAATATACGGGTCTGGTCATGGCTGCGGACGACTACGTTGGGAACGTGATGCGTACGTGCGAATTTGAACACAAGCGCGCAGTGCGTCGTCTCTCAAAGCCTGTGGACCGCAAAGAATGGTTCATGAGCCCGCAGACGGTAAACGCGTATTGTAGCTTCGGGCTCAACGACGTCGTCTTTCCCGCCGCGATACTGCAGAGCCCGTTCTTCCACGTCACTGCCGACGATGCGCTCAATTATGGCGCAATAGGCTCGGTCATCGGTCACGAGATAACGCATGGTTTCGACGACCAGGGCTCGAAGTTCGATGGCAAAGGCAACCGAAAAACCTGGTGGACGAATACTGATCGCACCCGTTTCGACACGAAAGCGAAGCGTCTCGTCAAAGAATTTGACGATTACGAAGTCGCCCCCGGCTCACCGGTCAATGGCAAGCTCACACTCGGAGAAAACATCGCCGACCTCGGCGGACTCTCCATCGCTTTTGACGCGTACAGGCTGCGACTCGCCGAGACTGGTCGCGAAGACATTGCGGGATTTACGCCCGAACAGCGCTTCTTCCTCGGCTACGCGGCGACCGAACGCGAGCAGGCACGACCGGAATACCTGAAAACCATGGTCATGACCGACCCACACTCCCCTTCTACCTTCCGCGTCAACGGCCCGCTCTCAAACCTTCCTGAGTTCTACGAAGCGTTCGAAGTAAAAAAGGGCGACAAGCTCTACCGCGAACCAAAAAACCGAGCGAAAATCTGGTAGTTAGGACATCGCATGTCCTAACTTAGGCAAACGTCTCTTTCTCTTTCGCGTGCACTTCAGCAAGACGCTTGGTGAGCGGATGGTCCGGGAGCCGTGCCTGCGCGATACGGAGTACTTCGCCGTGATACCAGAGATATTCTTCGGGCGGCTGCTTCCAGCCTTGATGGAGCGCTGCACCTACTTTCGCAAATGTCTCGAGCTTGCTCTCAATGTTGTCCACCTTGTCAGCGACGGCAATGAGTACTGCATCCGCGTCCGCATTTTCGAGGCGCGCAAGGTAACCCGTTTTCCGCTCTTTCCAATCAAGTTTCTGTCCATCTACTTCCTTCCTTTCGCTCACTGACTCGACGAGCCCGGCAACGTGTTCATTGAAAGCTTCAACTATTTCCTCGCGCGAGGTACCGGTGTCTTCGATGGTGTCATGGAGAAGTGCCGCCGTGACGATATCATCGCTCGCACCATCCTCGGCGACGAGGAGCGCGGTCGAAAAAAGATGCGTGATATATGGCAGCGGTCCGGTCTCGATGCGCAGATGGCCGTGGTGCTTCCGCGCCGCAAACTGTATCGCCTTCTTGATTTGTGGCGTGTGGTTCATAAAACCGAGTCTATCATGCAAAATAAAACGCGCCCGCGGTGTGCGGGCGCGAAGTTCTTTGGCCGATTGGCATCAGTGGTAGCAATGATGACAAATATCGCTATCGTCACCCAACCCCAACCAGGACAGATCTAAAAATGCAGTGCCGTCACGGAGCTGGCGCATGACCTTCTCGAACAATCCTGTAGAAGACTGAATGTACTTTTCTGGGGTCTCGCCGTGGTCGAAGCGGATTGACGCCCTCTCTTCGGGAGAAAGTACCCCCCATCTCATCGCATACCCAAGCGCTTCAGGCGAGAGTGCGTGGTCGAGTTTGTTTCCAATCGGATTTGCCCGATGCCACTCGAACATTTCTCGGCCGATGTTGCAGATGCTCTCGTGTACGACGCGCTCGAGAACTTCTTTGGGAACGTAGTCGTTATCGATGACCCACTTCACGAGCAAAGCGTCTTTCTTGCCCCCGACGACCGCGAGACCGTCGCCATGCAAGCTCAGGTTCGCGCGAATGTTGGCACAAATGGCCTCTTTGACATCCGGTCGATTGAAGCTACCCAGCGTTACGAATCGCGGGACGACTCGTTGGCTTGCACGATGTCTTTTCAAGATGATAGCAAACCAAACGACTGACGTGACGCTGATTATGAGACCCAGAATCGACAACCAAATTGGTACCAACGGATCTCTGACGAAAAGCACTAGTCCGATACCGACAAGCACCACAATGAGAATCACCCAAAACGTGGACCAGTTGCGAGAACTAATTTCAGACATTGCCGTCTCCCCATATCAACAAGATTTGGCCAATCCAAACCTCTACAATCTGTGTCGCACAGTACCATATTTACTCAAGTTTGCAATATCAACATTAGAGCCAGTCGATGGGAGTTTCGCCGTGACTGACGAGGTAGTCGTTTGCCTTGCTGAAATGCTCGCAACCGAAGAAGCCAGAGGCGGCGGAGAATGGTGACGGGTGTGGAGCTTCGAGTACCAAATGCTTGCTGCGGTCGATGTGCGCTCCCTTCGCTTTCGCATAATTTCCCCAAAGCATGAAGACTAAGCCCGCGCGCTCTTCCGAGAGCGCGCGAATGACCGCATCGGTAAACTGCTCCCACCCCTTCTCTTGATGCGAGCCGGCGCTGTGCGCACGGACCGTGAGGGTCGCGTTCAGCAAGAGGACGCCCTGCTTCGCCCAACGCGAGAGGTCGCCATCACGATGTACGAGCCGTTTGCCATGTTTTGTGGACATCTGACATCCACAATCGCTCTCGATCTCTTTGTAGATATTCTGAAGTGAGGGCGGCAGGACTGTTCCTTCATTGACCGCGAATGCAAGACCGTTTGCCTGCCGTTCGCCGTGATATGGGTCCTGTCCGAGGATAACGACTTTTACTTTTTCGAACGGACACAGATCGAACGCGCGAAAGATATTCTTCGGCGCAGGGTACACGACGCCCTCTTTGTATTCTTTCTTCACGAACGTCGCGAGTTCTTTGAAATACTCCTTTTCGAATTCGCCCGCGAGATGCTCCTTCCACGAAGACTCGATTTTCACTTTCATACTCATGTGATGAGCGGCACAAATGCGTAGCCTTCGTGGCAAACCGTCTTGAAGTGGTCGTTGGTGCGATCGACGACGCAGATGGCGTTTCGTACCGAGATAACCATTCGCCCGCCGTCTTTCAATTGCTGCATGAGCACGTCCGGTACCACGTCGGCCGACGCCGAGACGAGGATGCGATCAAATGGGGCTGCTTCAGGCTTTCCGAGTTCGCGCCCAGACTGTTCGATATGTGCCTGGGGGAATCCATAAACGGAAAGATTCTTAGAGCCGAACGCAACGAGCTCCGGGATGCGATCGACGCCGACGACCGAACCGGCGGGGCCGACCATATGCGCGAGGAGCGCGGTCGTCCAGCCAGAGCCGCTCCCGACATCGAGAACACGGTCGCCCGGCTGCACTCCTAGTGACTCCAGACAAAACGCAACGACGGTCGGCTGAGATATCGTCTGCCCCTCACCTATTGGCAATGCGGTATCCAGATATGCAGAAGCCTTTGACTCTTCCGTCACAAATCGAGCGCGATGAATCGCACGGAACGCATCTTCAACCGCCGCTGACGTGATTGCCCCGGTATCTTTGAGATAGGCAACAAGTGTCTCGTTCGTCATATTGCTCCTTCTTCGCGAAGGATCTCTTGTTTGCGCGCCTCGCCGCGATTGAAGAGACCGAGTCTACCATCCGCACGAATGACGCGGTGACATGGTACGCTCGGGTCGTAATTTTTTTTCATGACCGTGCCGACCGCCCGCGCAGCCCCAGGATAGCCGATCGCCCGCGCAACCTCCCCGTATGATCGCGTCTCCCCTTTCGGGATCTGGCGTACGGCATCCCGTACGCGATCGCCAAATGAACTTTTTCCCATACACACATTCTATTCCTTCTTTTTATTTTTGGTATGCAATTCGAGAAGTATCTTGCCTGCAGCCTCGCGATACGTGCAGTAGTCGCAGGGTCCGCCGCCGAACGCCGTGCCTATCGGTGGTATCTCGTCGCTCATGAGCATCTTTTTCATATCAACTATTGCCGGCTCCACCCACGTATCACTACCGGTATACGGAATAAGCTCAACATCGAATTCAAGCTTCCCGTCAAACGCCGCAGCATCCGACTTCCCGTTCACGTATACAAAGTAGACGGTCGGTGAGACAGCGAACCCGTTCCGGCGAAAGAGCCATTGATATATCTCGAGTTGGCGCTTATAGGAATCATAGAGGTCAGCTTCGGTACTCGGCCCTATTTTCTTGCTCGTCGCTTTGTAGTCGACGATGATGAACTCTCCTGCCGGATTGACCCACACGTCGTCAATGCCGCCGCGTACGAGGATATTCGTCGGCTCATGCAGATACGCGATGCCACGACGGAGCGCGTCGCGCCATTCCTCCATCCGCTCGTCGACGAGCGGCACCGCATCGAGGCCATATTTCTTTACGAGCGGATGCTTGCTGCCCTTCGCGCGATGGATATCGAACTCACGCTTGAGAAGCTCATCAACCGCATTATTGAGCGTGAATGCCGGCATGGACGGACGCTTCACGCCGAGACGGAGGTCGAGGTATGCGCAGCGCGGACACTCGGAAAAGAGGTCTATCTTCGAACGGCTCACCTTGAACGGTTCCGTCGATGCCGGATCAAATGACCTAAGGGTACGTGGCGCCATACTATTCAGTGGTCGTGAAGAACGCGACGACGCGCGCGCCAGTATCGAAATCGACGTAGACGCTATTTATCGACGGATCAAAGGCGCCATTGTTATCGTCGCGATACAATTCAACCGCATACGAGCGCTTCGGCTCGGTCGGACGCAGAAGTGGGATGGTGACTGCGCCGTGCGGACCGGTGACGCGCGCCGCGCCGAGCACGTTCCCCAGATCGCTCCCGTCCGCTTCCCGCACAGCGATCCAGACACCTGGCGGCGGGACCGTGATCGATTCGACGACGACACTTTCTCCGAAGATTTGATCGGCGACCGAAACTGCTCCGCTTTCTAGCAGCGAAGACCCGGTAGTCGTGGCAAGGAGCGATGTGGGGGTCGACGAGACCAGTCCAATATCACTACCAAAGAACCACGCTCCCGCAAGGAGAAGTCCGAGCATGACGCCGATGATGAAGGAGCTCATTGAAAATCGCTGTATCATGAAGAAACAATATCATGCGCCACCGGGGGGAGCGAAAGGAGGCCCTCAATTTCTGCGAGGAGCTCGCCAACCCGCTCGCTCGTGAGGTGAAGTGGGTCAAGTGCGCGACGATCCCTCATGACCTCGTCAACCGCAATGATGCCGCGCTCAACGAGGATGTGCTTTTCGGCTTGAGAGAGTGCCGTGAGTGCCGTGATGGGATAAACCGCCGCATGGCCCATGCGCATGAAGAGACTGTTATCCATCGGGTAATTCCACCCGAGCAGTTCGACGCCGGCACACTCGGCATAGGCGACCGCTTCAGAAGTGAACTTCGTATTTGTCACCAAGATCCCGCGATTGATCGGGCATGCGCGAACGGCCGGGTCGCAGGTAAAGATGTCGTCAAAACGGCTCTTCACGTAGAGCGCAACTTTCAGATCGGTCTTATACGCAGGGTCATTGTGGTATTTGAGCTCGGCGGCAAGAAACGTCTTCTGGTCCTGGTGCGACGCGTAAAAATCGACCTCGTGCGATACGCATTTCCCGCGGATTATTTTCCGCGTCTCAACGTGCCACCCCTCCGCGCGATAGAGGTGCGAGATGAAATCTTCGAACGGATGCCCGGTGGGTCCGAGTTCCAAAAGTGCGCGCCGCAGCGCATAACGCGCCGCAATGGGACGTGCTTCTTTGCGCAGCAGGGAGAAGGCGCGTGTGTATATCTCCCGTGACGTGACACCGGGCACGACGGTATTGGTAATGGTGCTCGCAATCCTTTCTGCCGTATATTCACCCGCACCTGACCTCTGAAGTGATACGACGAGGCGCGCCGGGTCAAACGCTTCTTTCGAGCCATCTGCTTTGATGATGATCGGCAATGGCGTCATGAAATTGTGGTCGTCGCTGCTGCGCCATTGACCGTTGCGGTTATCGGAAGGCGTGCCGGCGCGTTGATCGTCGCGGTGAAGTTTATCTTGGTGGGTACTTGGAGGCAGACACCCGAATCCCTCGGCAAAGAAAGCGCGACCAGGATGCTGCCCGTCGTTGATGCCGCACCTTCGAGAGTAGCTTCTGCGGTTACCGCAGCGCACGCGTTTGGCGCCTGAAGTGAGCCGGTGATCGTGTGCACGCCCTTCTTGAATGAATCATGCAGCGAGACCGTCGGTACGTCCATCGCAACACTTGATGGCAGAGGCTTACTAACATCCCGCGTATGCGGTACGGAAAGGATAAAGCCGGTAAAGATGACGAATGCGATGATGGCCGCGAGGACCCAGAGACGCGAATGCTTCATCCCGTAATGATACCACCGCCGATGAGTTCGTCATCCCGATAAAAGACGACCGATTGTCCGGGCGTGGGTATCTCGGGCAACGACTCCGAACTTACGAAGGTATCATTCTCGATATGCCCTCTCGCGCGCGGACCCCGATACCGATACTGCGCTTCAGTAGCCTGTGAAGCATCTGCGAACCAATTTGAATCCTTGAATTTTATTTCTGCGACTGCCTCCTGCTTCCTGCTCCTGCTCACCATCAATTCTTTCTTCTCAACATCCTTTCCGACCACATACCAAGGACCTTCCTTCGCCAAGGCTACGGAGGGCAGGCCCTCAAGACTGATACGCTGGCCGAGCGTATAGAGGAGTGCCGGATTATCACTTCCCAATTCTTTTTCCAAAAACTCTTGAACGGAAACACTGCCGAGGAAACAGATGCCCTGGCTATCTCGCTTCTCTGCCACGGGCAGATCGAACTTCTTCGCGAGCGAGCGCACTCTACTCTTTTCCATCTCTCCTACTGGGAAAAGTGTCGCTTCTAAGACATGCTTCGGCACTGCCCAAAGGAAATAGCTCTGGTCCTTCTCACCGCTTCGATAATGCCCCATCGCGATAGCGTCGGCGCCCGAGAGCTTGGCGAATCGGTAGAACGCGCCGAACTTCACTTCCCGATTGCACATCACGTCGGGATTCGGTGTGCGCCCCGCGCGGTATTCGGCGAGCAAGTAGTCAATGACACCTTTCTTGTATTCTTTGCTCGCATCGAGCGTGAGAAACGGGATATGCAGTCGCGCCGCGATGCGCATCGCATCGCGGCGTTCCGCTGCCCAGGTGCAGGGCATCCCGGGCGGGTACCAACCCTTGATGAATACGCCGGTCACCCGCGCGCCCGCCTGCTGCAAAAGCGTCGCCGACATGGCAGAATCCACGCCTCCCGACAGGCCTACAAATACCCTCTTTCCCTTTACATCCATGGGGCACATTCTAGTACAAATACTTCCTTTGGTTAGCTTGATGCTCGGCATAGGTTTTTGCATAGTGCATGAGGCTGTCTTTGCCCGTAATGTAGTAGAGATAATCGGTTTTCGTCGGATGGAGTGCCGCATCAATGCTCTCGAGGCCGGGGTTCGCTATCGGTCCCGGGGGAAGCCCGGTGTGGGTATAGGTGTTGTAGAGAGAATCGACTTTCAGATCAGCGAACGAGGGCGAATACGTATCACGGCCGTAAATGTATCCGAAGACTGCGTCGACCTGAAGCGGCATGCCTCGCTCGAGCCGGTTCCAGAGGATGCCGGCTACGACGCGCTTGTTCGCAACTGTACGAGCCTCCCGCTCAACGAGCGATGCGAGTGTGATGATGTCGGAAAGCGAGTGTCCGGATGCTTGGATGTCATCCGAGAGGGGCGCGGTCTTCGTATTGAAATTCGTACGCATCGTTTGCACGATCGAGTTGACGCTTGCCGACGGCAGGAAAAAATACGTATCGGGAAATAAGTAGCCTTCATACGGCTGCGCTGCTTGGAGGAAATCGGATTCTGGAATGGTCGAAAATGCTTCGCTCACGCGCGCTGCCACATCACGCGCCGTTTCTCCTTCAGGAAAGGTCAGACGTACGGGCGGGAGTCCGTAATCGCCGGTGGCGAGACGATATGCCACGACGAACAAATTTTCGGGCGCGGTAAAAAGATAGGGTCCCTCCTGTACATGCAGGCTAGCCCCCGATACGCGCAGAATGAGCCGCAAGAGTCCGGGATGCTTGATGACGTTCGCGCCGGCGAGCTCGGCCGCGACTTCCGGCGCGGATGCGCCACGCGCGACGATTACGATGCTTCCAGTAGGAAAACCTGGAGGTGGCGAAAATGCGGCGCGATAGCCGATGACGATGAAAAATGCGAGCACGAATGCGAGAACCCATGCTCGCCGAGAGTTCGCGAGAAGAGACCTGAACGCAGACGAAGCTGCTTGAGTGGACTGGTGAAGATGCATACGAGCTAGGTTGGCAGATTTGGAGGAGCTTCGCCGGTGGCCGACTGGACGCGCCCGAGGCCCGGTGTCTCGACCGAACGCGAAGGGATATGGAAAACGGTCGCGAGCTCTTCGGTACTCATCACCATCGCTTTATCTACGGGTATGCCATAGGCGAATGGGTCATAGAAGAACTGTCGGCGACGAAATGCTTCAACGAGCTTCCTGCGGTATCTATCCTTTACCTTCTCGGTGCCTATCTCCCAAGGGTAGTCATCAAAGGTCTTCATCCATGCGTTCGAATTGATGCCATTCCATCCCTCGGTGCTAAATGGCTTGAAGAGCGCTATCATATGAAAGATCATAACGACATTGAATTTCTCCGGCTTCACGAGATAGATGCTGCGCGCCCCGACATCGAACGCTATTTTCGAGGTATTGCGTTCGATGGCCGCCATCTTCTCCGCTTGCCCTTTGGTCGGATTCGGGAATCCGGGCATCTCCTTACCGGTTGCTTGATCGATATACGTATCGCGCGTCGCTTTACGTATTTCATCCACAAGTTTCTTCCCTTCGTCTATCCACGTATACGGTCGAGATTTCTTACCCTCCTGTACGGTTTCGTGGTATTTCTCGCCCTTGTGGAAGCGGATGACGAATTGGAGCCAAAGGTATTCTCCCTTCCCTATCGAGCCCATGAACTCAATGAGGTTTGCGAGCGGGTCGACCTGTTCCGGCTCCTTCTGCACCTTATCGAGGCCGTATTCAATGTATGTCTTTATCGGGAGCGGGTCCGGCGCGGTGTGTTTGAAATCGCAACCCCAGATGCTCCACTCCTCAGGCTTCCCCGATATCATCCGCGTATAATCCGGCGCTTCAACTACTTGTACGCCCGGATACTGCGCATACAGCTGCCCCTCGATCATCCGACGAAACGTCGCTTGCGACCATATAAAGAAATGCACCTGGCCTTCAAGCGATGCTATCTCGAGGGAAAAGGTCGGTCGTGTACCGCCTTTGAGCAGCGCCCACCAGTTCGATTCGCCCCCAGAAAGATGCAGTGTCGAGAGGAATGCTTCCATTGCGAGCGGTGTCTTTACCAAATCGCGCGGCGGCTTTATTTCGAGAAGAATATATTTTCTGGAAGCGATGGTCTCTGAGCGCGCGAGATTATACCAAAGCTTCACCGCTCCATCGATGAGCAAAAACGGCAGCCACACCGGCGCGAGAAAGAATGCGATGGAGAGCGCGAGCGACACGACGCTCGGCATAAATACGTAGGACACCAGGAGTAACACGGCGCCGAGGATGAAGAGCGGCCACGGCTCAACCCGGACGCCGAAATTATCTTTGAGGGAGTCTCGCCCGCCAGCAAGTTTTTCGAAGAACGGTACCATGCTGTGGATTATAGCAATAAAAACGTCGCATTCGCCTCAAGACTGATGCGATGTGTTTATACGCCCGTGCGTTGAGAGCCCGCTTATAAAATAAAAAATGGCGGCCCTTTATGGACCGCCAAAAAATCTGCCTGCTCGCCGTGTCACGACATATTGTCGACAGAACCGCAACCATCTCTGTCATACCGACTGTTGCGCTCGCTTTCCTCCTTGTCGCTTTGTTTCTGTTCGGCTCTGTCACGCTCAACCTGCCGGTCGTGTTCGGCACGGTCCCTGTTCTGCTGTTCGTAATACTTCTCTTGCTCACTCTTTGCCATGATAATTTCTCCATTGGTCTAAAGCGTGCTGCACAACGAATGGAGTTATCTCCATTTGCCGCAGCAGAGAGAGACTTACTGATAAGACGCTCTTTACTGAGGCAAATGAACAAAGAGTTCAGTGGAAATCAATCTGGACATATGATACACACATACTTGCTGTGTGTCAATACCTTGTTTGAGGACCTTATGTTTAAACTTAAACTGCCGCGTAGCGGCCATCCTTGAGGCGCTTGAAATAGCGCGAATCGTTGAGATTTACCAGGATGGTGTTGTCCTTCACGAAGCGGGCGCTCTTCACGTGCTTGATGATCTCCTCTTTCTTCATCGGGCCCTTTTCCTCGAGTGTCTCACGGATGACGTCGCGCACGACCCCTGGCTTATAGCCCCATTCGGTGAGTGCGTAGAGTCCGCGGCCGACGAGCACAAAGCGAGGATCTTTGATGAGTTCATTATGCGTCGTCGCAACGTGCGCTTTCTTGGAGAAAAGTGTGCCGATGGTCTTGGCGACCTCGGAGAAATGCATCGGCGCACCATGACGCTTGACCGCGAGATATGCGTAATCGCGAACGCCTTTGACGCGGATAGCGGGGGCAGTCGTGCGGCCCCACTGTGCGAGCGGATTGCTGCCGATGTGCTTAGAGAGCGAGAGCCAGCGGCGGAGCACTTCCTCATTTTTGTACGCATCGTTGACGCCCTTCAGTTCATCGAGGAACCGGTCGAGGAGGTCTCCCTCAGAGACCACCTCATTATCGGAGAGCGATGTGTACAGCCGCGTGAGCGCTTCGTGGATATGCTTCGCCGTCGCACTATCGACGTGCCAGCGTGCGAGAAAATCGTTCGTTTCGCGCTCGCGGAAGAATGCGGCGTTGACCATGAGGAAAAAACGAAAGCGGTTGCGGCTCTTCTCATCTTTGCCGAGCGCAGAAAGAAGCGTCTCTTCAGGGACGATGGCGCCGAGTGAGTGGATGTATTTTGCTATTTCATCAAAAGCGGAGCCTGCCTCCTTGAAAGCCTTGCTCGCGCGCACGGCGTCGAGTCCCGCGGCCTCGATCTGGCGAACGCGCTCGCGGGTGATGCTCGAGCGGTCACCGATAGCTTCGAGCGTCTCGCGCTCTGCTGTGGCACCAAGACCGAAACGGCGGGTGAGAACCTCGCGTGCGCGTTCCGGAGCGGCGGCGAGAAGGCGCTTTGCAAGCGCTGCGCTATCGAAAGAAAACGATGCGGCAGGCGCTGTTTTTGCCTTTGTCTGCTTCTTGGTCGGACGAGCTTTAGTCATGTGGTCTAATTTATAGCAAACACCTTATAAAGAGTCAACCCCGCCCCATTACTTTGGGACTATACCACCCCGTTAGAGACTCGGCTAGGTATACACATTGCACACTTGAAGGTCACCTGTGCTTCGAAACGAAGTCTCTAACGGGGTACCACGAAATTCAGTATCCTACCTGCTACGTATATGACCCGTTTCGGCTTCTTCCCGCCGAGCGCTGCGACTACCGGGGCGAGCTTCCGAGCTGCGTTCACCGCATCCGCTTCAGTGCTGTTTATGGTGAGTGTAATCGAACCACGGCGCTTGCCATTTACCTGCACCGTGACCTCGGTCTCGCTTGCGGCAAGCAATGATTCGTCAAACTCCGGCCATGACGCGAGATGTATCGAGTCCGTCTCGCCAATGCGCTCCCAAAGCTCTTCAGTGATGTGCGGTGCGAAGGGCGCGAGTATGCGCAAACACATGCTCCACTGTTCCCTTCCGACAGCTTTTTCTTTTTCGATAGCATTGAGCAGGATCATCAGCTGGCTCACTGCCGTGTTGAACTTGAACGTCTCGATGTCGTTCCCTATTTTGCGTATCGTCTCATGCAGGAGCACATCGAGTGCCGGAACCGAATGTTCGACAACCAATTCTTGCATGCGCCAGAGCCGCTCCACGAACCGCGCCGTACCCGCGATGGAAGCAGTGCTCCAACTCGTCGTATTTTCAAACGGGCCCATGAACATCTCATAAATGCGGAACGCATCGGCACCGTACTGCGCGACGACATCATCGGGGTTGATGACGTTCCCGTAGCGTTTGCTCATCTTGCGTCCGTCTTCGGCGAGAATGAAGCCGAGGAACTCGAGTCGTGCAAAAGGTTCTTTCGTGCTCACCACGCCGATGTCGTACAGGAACTTGTGCCAGAAGCGCGCATAGATAAGGTGTCGCACCGCATGATCGCCGCCCACATACACGTCGACCGGCGCCCAGTATTTTTCATTTTTTGTTGAAACGAGCTGCGTTTTGTCGTTTGGATCCATGAAGCGCAGGTAGTACCACGACGAACCTGCCCATTGCGGCATCGTATTCGTCTCACGCTTCGCCGGCCCTCCGCATTTCGGGCAAGTCGTATTGACCCATGACTCGATGGCGGCAAGCGGCGATTCGCCCGTGCCGGTCGGTTCGTAGGACTCAACGTCCGGAAGTACCACCGGCAAATCCTCATACGGCACGGGTACGGCACCATCTTTCTCGCAGTGAATGACCGGTATCGGCTCGCCCCAATAGCGCTGACGCGAGAAGACCCAATCGCGCAGTTTATATCGCGTGACACGCTTGCCGCCCACCGCTTTCGTGATATCCCACTTCGCCCCATCGCTATTCTTTCCGTTAAACTCGCCGGAATTGATGAGCGCCCCTGCCCCGACATACGGTTCGTACCTTTTAGTAAGCAACTCGAGTGCGTACTTATGTGTGTCGGCGGTCAGGAAATTTGCAAGTTCATTCGGGGTGAGCCACTTTATTTCATGTATGGCATCTTCATCTTCGGATATTTGTTCGCGCTCGTCGTCTTCCAACTGGACCACAAACATATGCCCGCGGGCGCGCTGATTGCTCTTTTTTGTTACATGATAAAAGAAAGCATCCACAACTCCAAGATTTTGGACTATTTTTGGATGCAGAAATCCGGTTTCTTCACGAATTTCTTTCAATACGGTTTCTTCGGTAGTAAACCCTTCATCTATACCTCCAGTGACCAAAGTACCCCATGCGACTTTTTTCCATTTGAGACCAATGTACTTGTCTTCGCTCCAATGCTTCACCAATACAATAATTCCATCCCTAATGATGAAGGGTTCGCCCGAGCGGAACTTACCCGGTTCAGTTGACTGATATATTTCCGGAACAATGACCTGCCGGATGGGCAACTGCATCTTCTGCGCGAATTCGTAATCGCGTTCGTCATGGGCGGGGACGGCCATGACAGCACCGGTGCCGTAGGAAGCGAGCACGTAATCGGCGACGTACACCGGCAGTTCTTCTTTTGTCGCCGGATTGATGGCGAACACGCCCTCGAGCTTCACTCCGGTTTTCTCCTTCCCTTCCGCACCGCGCTCTATTTCGGTCTTCTGCTGACTTACTACGATATATCGTAGTATTTCGTCCTTGTTTGACGAGGTCTCTGCGAGTGACTGCACGAGGGGGTGTTCGGGTGCGAGCACGAGATACGTCGCACCGTAGAGCGTATCGGGGCGCGTGGTGAACACCGTAATTTTTTCAGTTTGTCCGAAAGCAGATAAATCAAGACTTCCCAGGATTGCTGGCTCCTCAACTCCCGTAAAATGCTCTTTTTGTGCTGTGTCCTCTACCAGCGAAATCTGTAAGTTTTCCGCAAGATGCTTTAGATACGGCAATCTGTGCTCCGCCTCAAGAGAATCAGACAGGATGACTTGAAAACCGGTCAGCGATTTTATTTTTTTATAGTCGTAATCCCATGTAAATGTTTTCCAAAACGGTCGCGGTTCACCAGTTCGGAAAGTGGGTTCAACCGCAGGAGCGACGAGTATGAGTCCGGCAATCGGTCGATTGAGCTTTTGCAGAACCTTTATAGCAACTACTGCACCGAGGCTGTGGCCCACAATTATCGTATGTTCGTCTATACGGCAATTCTTGATAACATAATCCACCTGTTCCGATTCAACAGGCGAATCAGTATTCGGCATTTGCGGCGCTTGAACCTCAAATCCTTGATCTTCTAATTCCTTTTTGAACCAGGGAATGAAATTCTTATCAGTTCGCCCCGTGTAGCCGTGCAAAATGAGGAAATTCGGTTTTCCTGTTTGCGCGATTGGAAAACTTATTTCCGCACCTTCGGAGCGGCCTATCCAATTGCGCTGCGCTTCTTTGATATGTTCCGGCCAATTGAGCGTATCGAGGTCGGCGAGCATGCGGTCGGCATAGTCGGTTATTTTCAATACCCACTGTGGCAAATTCTTCTTCACGACCTGGTTTCCGCAACGTTCGCACACCGCGCCATCGAGGTCCTCGTTGGCGAGTCCGGTCATGCACGACGGACACCAATTGATGGGCTCGTTCGATTGGAACGCGAGCTTGTTCTCAAGCATTTTTAGGAATATCCACTGCGTCCAGTGGTAGTACGCAGGGTCGGTGGTATCTATCTCGCGCGACCAGTCATAGTCGAAGCCGAGGTGTGCGAGCTGCTGCTTGAAGTTCGCAATGTTCTTTTCCACCGCTACACGCGGATGTATCTTATTTTTGAGCGCGTAGTTTTCCGCCGGCAAGCCGAACGCGTCCCATCCCATCGGGTGGAGTACGGAATACCCCTGCATGCGCTTGAGGCGAGAATAGATGTCGGTGGCAATGTAACCTCTCGGATGCCCGACATGGAGCCCCTCGCCCGAAGGGTATGGGAACATATCAAGCACATAGGCTTTCTTTTTGTCTTTATCTTCAGTCGAGCGATAGGGTTCGTCCTCTTTCCACTTCTTCTGCCACTTCTTTTCTATATCGCGATGATCGTATGCCATAAATGCAGTAGTAAGGGGTAAGGTTTAAGTGGCAAGTGGAATTCTTGTTTTTAATACTTACACCTTACATCTTGTCCCTTACGCCTCATTTGAGCGGCGGATAGAAGCTCGGGTCAATGGTGCGGTCGAAACATACTTGTCCGGCGCCATGCTGCCAGTTGTCCGGTAGTGCACCCTTCATACCAGCGGGTGTTACTGCGGTAGGCTGTGTAGCCACACCCTGTATCGCCCGGCTCGCTGCGTTGAACGTGGCGCAGAGCTTGAACGAAAGCGTCCCGGTCGTCTGATACGTGTACGGCTCCCCTGTTTGAGGATCTATTGGCAACGGGCCATACGCGAGAGACATGTTGATGTCGGTAAGTGCGACAGGCAGTTTCTGCTTCGCCTGATAATAACTCGTCACTTGCGACTGTATATTTTGCAGGTCGTCCACTTTCTTTGCGTCAAAGCGAGCGAGACGCGCTTGCGCCGGCGTGCCGACGATAAAGAAGCCCGAGCAGATCGTCACAACCGCGAGGACGGTCACGCCAATACTCACGTACCGCTTCCGCATCGGGAACCTATCCCAGTATCCCCGCAGATCAGCGATGAAATGCATGAATGCTCCGCCCGCGACGACCAGAACCACAAGCACCTTGAGCAGGAACGCGACCGTCAGTTCCTCGCCGTTGAGGAAGGTGGTGAGAAGTGTGATGAGGTCTGCCGCTATAGCGATGGCCGCGACGAAGAGCGTCAGGATGAGTGCCCAGCGACGCACCCAGATCTCTTTGCGAGAAGGGTCACGCAGGATGTCACCGCGTATGATCCACATCAGGAACAGGTAGAGCGGGAAAAGCACGATGATAGACGCCATCTCATAACTGATGCCACTCTGGTACGGGTCAGTCGGATAATAGGTAAGTGCATTCGGGAACGAATAGGTGATGTACTCGAAAACAAGAAGGATGCTCGCAATAACGCTCCAATAGAACGTAATGACCGCCCCCGCCCACAAGAAGAAATCCTTTGGTGTTGTTTTTGGTTTGTCCATAGACGTGCATTATACCACACTTGTTCGTAATCTCTGAGAATAGAGGGCGAAAGGCATGAAATAGTTTTCAAGATCGGCGAGACGACTGCCGTAGGTCCCGCCGCCTAGAATTGCATCCGCGACGCTCTCGCGCGCTCGATCGAGCTCGGCGCGGCGCTCCTGCCAACGCGCATCTTCTCGAGTGAGGTCGAGGAGTTCAAGCGCACGTCCCGCAGCGCCCCAGAAGAGTTTCTCGTCCCTACCCTGCCACGAGCGGGCACGCCCGACCTCGCTCCCGATGTTGCCGAGCTGATCGGCAAGCGAGAGAGTAAACCAACGTTCTCGAGAGACGGCCATAGTCGATCTTAGTGGACAAGTCGCGCGACGATATTGCGTATCGCGGCGCGTACCGCTTCATCTTCAACCCCGCGGGTCCGATTACCGATGAGCGGTTTCAGATTCACCATAGAGTCGAACTCGATGAAGTCATCACCTGTCTTATCGAGATAGAGGTTGATGCCCCAGGTCGTATCGCCCTTGGAGCCGGATTGTCCGATAAGGAGCGACTGGATATCGATATGTAACTCTCCGCCGATGCCCATGATGCCTTGTGCGACATCGACGACGGCCTTGATGAGATCGCCGTACTGTTCGTGCGCGAGCGCTCGCAACTCCTCGCGCGTGATACCCTCTTTGACAATTTTTGTCTCCATCGTGCGCGCAGTATATCACGCGCCCTTACGAACATCGCACTAACCCGTGAAGGAAGACCCTCACCCCATGAGAGAGAGCAGCAGACAGCCTCTCACGGGGCAGACGTCGCCTAACCGTGTAAAAACACCATTACATCCCCATCGCTTACTATGTATTCTTTGCCTTCAATACGAACGAGACCCTTCTCGCGCGCGGCGGCATAGGAGCCGAGTTCGAGGAGCTTTTTCCAATCTATGACTTCGGCACGGATGAATTTATCCAAAAAGTCGTTGTGGATAGCGGCGCCCGCCACGGGCGCCGTGCTCCCGCGAGTGATAGTCCACGCGCGCGTCTCGTCGGCGCCGGTGGTAAAGAATGAAATGAGACCGAGCGTGTCATACGCGCCGCGGATGAGATCGGCGAGACCGTCTTCGCTTACGCCGAGTTCCTGACGGAAGCTTTGGCGATCGTCATCCGCAACGTCATTGAGCTCATGTTCCGTCGCGGCATCGACGAATACGTACCGGCCGCCGAGTGTCTTGATGAGCTCGTACGCACGTTCGGCGCGGCCGTCAGCGAGCTCGTCGAGATTGTGCCCGCCACTTTTTTTATTGAGCGCATAGAGAATGGGCTTCATCGTGAGGAGATTCAGACTCGAAACCAGTTTCTTTTCCTCCTCGGTCAGACCTGCGTGTATCGCGAGCTTCCCTCCCGCGAAACTCTGCCCGAGCTTCACGAGCGCCGCGTCTTCAGCGATCGCATCTTTCCGGCCCGCTTTGATATCGCCCGCGATCTTGTCGCGACGCTTTCGCACCTGCTCCGCATCGGCAAGCACGAGCTCGAGATTGATTATCTCGATGTCCTTGTACGGCTCAATATCTTCTTCGACATGGAGCACATTCGGGTCGTCAAAAAAGCGAACAACCTGGAGGATGGCATCCGTCTCACGGATGTTCGCGAGGAATTGGTTGCCGAGCCCTTCGCCTTCTGCGGCACCTTTCACCAGACCCGCAATATCCACGAACTCTATCGCCGCCGGAACAGTTTTTTCACTTTTGGAAAACTGGGTGAGCGCACCGAGCCGCATATCAGGCACACCAACGACACCGACCGAGGGGTCGATGGTACAAAAAGGATAATTTTCCGCCGGCACACTAGCCTTCGTGAGCGCATTGAACAGCGTCGATTTACCAACGTTGGGAAGTCCCACGATACCGATCTTAAGCATGTTACCCACTATTCCTTCTTTCTCACTAAATTACAAGCCAGAATACCAAAAGGGCTATCCCCAGCGTCATTGCTTTTTCACAATGGATGGCAGTATTCAAAATCTCGAAACTCGCTCTGTACAGTCGATAGATAGAGTGTGGCAGTTGAGTCAGTGGCGGTGATAGGCGGCAGCCTGTATTAGAAATAGAACGATTAACAAACACGGAATGACGATTGCCAAAATTGCCAAGAAACCTATCCCTGCATGAGAATGCGCCGTAAGATATACCACGCGAAGAGAATCCCTAGAAACATGGGAACGGTAAGTCTTACAAAATCAATTGCTATCGTGCTAAACCGCGTACCGCCCTTCCGATATCTCAAGAACTCAAATATCGCGAAAGGGATCAAGATCCCTGAGACAGCGTATAGGGTTACTAGAGCTAAGCCCCCATAAGTCAGCGGGGGTGGGAGTGGTGAGCTGAAAGCACTAGGTCGACTCCAATTTCTGCCCAATTCCGACATAAAGACAAACGCGGAAATATATACAGCCCAAACCATACTCCATAAAATTTTCCAAGCGATCTTCTTTAAACTCATGCAAAAAGTATAGCACGGCGTTTCTATTACCCTGGGGTTCGGTCGGTCAACAAATCACGCCCTGATTCATTGCCGACTCTCCGCCTGTATCTATTATGAACCCGGGATTCGAATCTTCGGACATACGAGTCTGCCCAAGCTCACCCGCTTTATAAGCATCAATCAGTTCGCGACACATTCCCACCAAATTATCGTTTGTCGTCGTCATTTTTACCAAGTGATACAGCTACCTTAAAATCCTCAAATCGAATCTTGCTACCTGGATACTCGTATCCTACTGGCGTCGTTGGCGGTTCCCTATAGTTTATCGGCTGTGTCACTAATCTCAACACCTCTCGGCTTGAAAAAAGCTCGCAGCTGTTGCTCTGTTTTATCGTATTGAAGAATCCGGCCTGGCTCTCATGGACGTCAATGACCCGATCCTGCAGCGTCTTCATCTTCGGTGAGAGCGGAAGAGTGTCTGTCGCTTCGTGAGACGTAAATTGATTCCATGTTCGTTTCTCCGGCCACCCATGATATGCAGGGAAAACATACAGTGGGATGTGTAGCTCTTCTGCTACGCGCGAGGTGCAGAAACTTACCGCATCGTGACCGTTATGTCCACCTTCGAAATCGTGTCCGACGATGCAATCGGGAGAGAGCTTAGCGGCCAGTATCAGGAAACTCTCTCGAACTTCGTTCACTCTACTCATTAATTGCCGCTCGGGGATGCGCATGAAATGCACGTTTGCCTCGGGGACGTTTAGAAGCCGCATCGACTTCTGTACTTCTTCCTCCCTTACTTTAATTACTTCTGGACCTTGATAATCTCCACTTGTTACATAAATGATATCGGCGGCCTTACCCTCATTCACCAGCTTCTGTATGAACGCGCACGTATAGATCTCATCGTCTGGATGGGCGAAAACAAAAAGGTAATGAGAAAATTGGAAGAAATCTTTCATACGACAGGTCCAGGCTATTTGCGCAAGATTATGAAGCGTCCGATCCGGAGCACAGCGTAGAAAATAGCGGTCGTCACCGCAAGGAACGCGGTCGCCGCACCGAAAGAGAGCGCTGGCAACTGCCCGATAGTAAGATACGCGAGGAACCACCACGACGTGAACACGACAGCGGAGCCGAACGCAAAAGAGACGTGGCGTCGCGAGAGCGCCCACGAAGTACCGATGACGAGAAACGCGAGCAGAATGGAAGTCCAGTAGCTCGCGGAGAGCGCCGGTTGCTGCGAAACATGGAGAACGTATCCCAGGACGACGAGTGCGAAGGAGGCGAGCAAGAGAAGCGTCATGCCGAAACGCAATCCCTTCGCCAGCACATCGAGGTGTGCGCGCTCGGCACGGTCCACTTCCCCATCTTGAAGAGCGCGCACATAGGCTATTTCCGACCAGACCGCCGTGAAGGCACCAACGAAGGCGCCGAGTGCTTGGCAGAATATGAGGAACGGAACGAGTGCAGCCATATTATTTTTTCTGCATCAGCACGGAAAGCTCGGCGCGGTATTTCTTCATTACTTCCATCGCTGCTTTTATTTCGCCCTCACCTCCCTTCTTGCGCCGCTCTATCTCTTCACCGATCTTCTTGAACAGCTGCGGGTCCTTCGTGATGAGCGCGGTCATCTGTTCGCGCTGCGCCTCTGGCACATCCTTCAGCTTCCACTTCGCGTATTGATTGAGGAGAAAACTTTGTACCGACATGCCGGTAGTATAGCAGAATGCGCACCTAGGAATACTTTGATCGTAGGTGCAGACCGCGAATAGTCCGCGTTGTGAAATAGAGCGCAACGAGCGAAAGGAGCGCGAGCGCCTCGACGTAAACGAAGGACGGATCAAAAAGACTTATTCCAGAGCGATAATGCTCGACGGCGGTCGTGCCGAAGCGAAGCGTGCCAGCCATGGCAAGGACCGCGTTGAACCAGTGTATCCAAAATTGTGCCGGATTCGTGATGCCCGCCGCGACCACCAGCATGACCGCCGAGGCAATAGTGCCGAACGTCGAGAGAGGAAGTTCGGCTCCGGTAGATTGCGCGACGATAAGCAAGACCGCGCTCGTGACGAAAAGCACTCGGACCGCGTCGCCATGATAATGCGGTACCTCGCGATGCGGCGGGACGCCCAGGTTGCTGTCCCCAATGCCTTCAAAAGTCATGCTCCTAGTATGGCCCCTTGTGGGGCTTGCGCAAGTGCCCCGGGAGGATAACCGTATTGGGTGTGGTATACTGAACTGGTCAAGAGGTAGTATTAATACAATTATATTCAATATGGCAATAAACGCAGCTCTATCAAAACCCCTTACCCTCTCCCCTGAATTGCAGGAGGTCGTCGGCGCAGGCCCGATGCCGAGAACCGAGGTGGTCAAGCAGCTCTGGGTATACATCAAGAAGCACGACCTTCAGAATCCGGCGAACAAGCGCAACATCCTCGCGGATGACAAGCTGAAGGCGATCTTCGGCGGCAAGGGCGAAGTTACGATGTTCGAGATGGCGAAACTCATCTCCCCACACGTCTCCTAAGCAGCTCGGTAGCAATGCCTAGCACAAAACCCGCCACTGGCGGGTTTTGTGTTTCTTTTTTCCGTTGAACTGATGTGTGGACTCGAGGGGGATCGAACCCCTTACCTCCGCCATGCCATGGCGGCGCTCTACCAAGTGAGCTACGAGCCCGAAGAGAGGAAGAAAGAACGAGTGTCCTCAATCATTCTTTCTCTCCGACCGAGGGTTCGTATAGGCATTTCTATACGAGCCCGAATTTGTGCAATTGTACTTCCTTATTTCCCCAATACAACCGTATATGAGTAGGGTTCATGCTATATTTCTCTCATATGGCATCGCCTGTTATCAAGGTCGATAATCTTAATTTCTATTACGATTACAAACTGCCGACGGAGACGTACGCGCTCAAAAACATTAATCTGCAGATACAGCAGGGCGAGTATGTCGTCTTCTTTGGTCCTTCGGGATGCGGCAAAACGACGCTCATATACCTCATTGGCGGCATCACCACGGAAAAAAACGGCACCGGCGAGATACTCGTGAACAATGCGGACGTCCTACAGCTCTCGCGGGACGAGCTCACCTCCCTTCGCCAAAGTGATATTGGCATCATCTTTCAGAATTTCAACCTCATTCCCTCACTGACGGTGCTCGACAACGTCGCACTCCCCATGACGTTCATCGGTGTACCGCAAGAGAAGCGCCGCGAGGACGCTCGCAAAATATTAGCACGTCTGAATATGGAGCAATACGCCGGACGATATCCCGCAGAACTCTCCGGCGGGCAGCAGCAACGCGCCGGCATCGCGCGCGCCCTCGCGAATAATCCGCCCATCATCATCGCTGATGAACCGCTCGGAAACCTCGACTCCGAGAACGCCGAACACGTATTGAAATTCTTGAAGGAGCTCCAGGAGAAAGACGGGCGCACCGTCATCATGGTCACGCACGAAGCGTGGAGCGTGCGCGACGCCAATAAGATTATTTACATGAAAGACGGCACCGTCGTAAAGACGGATATACCGGGCACCGGAGGAGAGGGCGGCGGCGGAGTCCTCCCGCTCTCCCCGAATCTCTTCCGCGAGCTCTATCCCGATCTCACACCGGACGAGATCATGATACGTTCGCTTTCGAATCTGCTGCTGCGCGGGTTCTCGGCTGATGAGATAAAACGTTTTGAATTCTTCCTTGAAGAACGTTTTGCAAACCGGATAGACGCCGCGACATTCGTGAGCTTCCTCGACCGCCCATACAACGATGAGGGCGTGGGCCTCTGGAAACAGCGGGCCCTGAATATAGCGACGCTCACCGAGGATATTCTCGCAGAAAGAAAAAAACTTGTGGATGTGTATGCCGCACTTGAGAAAAATCCCGAAACACCCGTTACTGATGAAGTGGCATCCCTGCGTGTGTATATCACCAAAGAATATCGCGGCACTATGGATGATGCGCAACGTATCCTCCTCGATGAAGCTATCACCGGGCGCCTTCGCGGCAGCATAAGTCCCGAGGAGTTCCGCAAGACGCTCAATCTCGCGCGCTCGCACGGCGGCGTCGGTCTTTCTATCCGCACGATGCAGCACGCCTCCGATCGCCTCGAATCAGTGCTCGCATTAGGGCATATGGGGAATGTCAAAGACGCTATCGCCTCTGTTACAACCACCGCGACTACCTAACTAATATGCCTGCCCCGACGAAGAAATCCATAAGATTCATCGACTTGGTACGGCTCTCGCTCCGCATCTTCAAGACGAAGCCGACCCGCACCTTTCTCACTATCCTCGGCATGTCGGTCGGCATCAGCGCGGTCGTCTTCCTCGTCTCGCTTGGTTATGGACTGCAATACATCCTTATCGGCAAGCTGGTGACGTCCCAGGATTCGCTCATAACACTTGCGGCGTCGTACCCGACCGAAAGCGGTCTCAACATCAGTACGTCGACTATTGCGCAGATAAAGACGCTCCCGAATGTTGCTGAGACGAGCGCCGTCGCTGAATTTTCGGGCGTGCTTACGATCGCGAGCTCTACCGGCCTAGTTCCTATCATCCGTGTCGCCGAACCGAGCATCTTCCGCCTCTCCGGAACGAGTCCTGATATCGGTGAGCCGCTCCGTCCGGGACGCGATGATATTGTTCTCTCCGCCCAGGCACTACAACTGATGAATGAGCCGGTCGATGCGACAACGATCGGCAAGGAAGTGCATATAGAAATGTATCTTCCGAATCCGGATGGTACGGTCACCGATGTTCCCATCCCCACGACCTTTTCCGTTTCCGGTATCATCAGTGATGTGCAGCAGCCGCCCATTGCTATCGTTCCTGCGGGCAGCATCGCCGTACCCATTTCCTCATTCAAAGAGGTGTATGTGAAAGCGAAAGATGCAACATCGCTCGTGACGCTCCGCGACACGCTTGCACAACAGGGGTTCATTATTTCAGCGAACATCGACCTCGTGACACAAGCGCAGAAGATAACGAACATTATCACCATCATACTTGCGGTGTTCGGCATCACGGCGCTCGTGGTCTCGGCTATCGGTATGTTCAACACGATGCTGATAGGATTCATTGAGCGCACCTACGAAGTGGGCGTCATGAAGTCCATCGGAGCAACCGATAGCACCGTGCGCAATCTCTTCCTTATGGAATCCGCGGTCATCGGGGTCTTGGGCGGTGGTGGCGGTATTCTTATCGGTCTCGGCATGGGAAAAATAACCGACCTCGTCCTGAACTTCATTTCAGCTCAAGTAGGCGGAAAACCATTTGAGCTCTTCATACTTCCCCTCTGGTTCGGCGCTTTCGTATTTGCCGTGTCGGTCGGCATCGGTGTCATCGCAGGATTTCTGCCCGCACGCCGCGCAGCAGGGCTCTCCCCGCGCGAAGCATTCACGAAGAAGTAATTTTGGTGCGATGCGCTTCGTAGCTCCGTTTCCAAACGGAGCGAAGTATTTGTGCCGTGCACTTCGTAGCTCCGTTTCCAAACGGAGCGAAGTATTTGTGCCGTGCACTTCGTAGCTCCGTTTCCAAACGGAGCGAAGTAGTGGACCTAGGGAGAATCGGACTCCCGCCTCGTCAATGCGAATGACGCGTAATACCACTTTACTATAGGCCCTTGATGGAGCGATTTTAGCACACGCGAAAACGATTTTCATCGGGCTGCCGGAGCTTGAATCCGGTTTTTATGCACCCCATGCATAAGTAATACCCATATACTACAGCCCGGCACAAGAACAGTGTCATACTATAAGTAGAGTATGGCTAAAGCAAGGAATGGGATTCGTTACCCGGCATCTGACAAGAAGAAAGCGAAGTTTCTTCGGACTAACGGGCTGACACATCGTGAGATAGCAAAAAGACTTGGAATAAGCATTGGTATTGCGCACCAATGGACCAGAGACATTCGCATTACCCCATCACAAAAACAAGCCATCAACGCCCGAAAAAATCAGCACCGAATGAGTGCCACTGAAAGAAAGGCTGTTAGAGAACGGCTAGTTCCCTTTCAATACCGGGTGAAATATTCTGATGAAGATCTACTCGGTAAAATCAAAGATTTTTATACGCAAAATGGCCGCATTCCGCTCAAACGTGAGTTTAACGCATTGCGCATATATACCGATAGGTTTGGGAGTTGGAACAAGGCGATAAAAAAAGCTGGTTTTGAAACGAATCCTGTTCTTTTTTCCAAGAGATTCATTGCTGATGATGGACACATCTGTGATTCGTTTACCGAAAGATTGATTGATGATTGGCTATCTACAAACAATATTGCTCATGAGCGGAACGTGCGATATGGAAAAGCGAAATTCACAACTGACTTCAAGATTGGTTCCGATATTTTCGTCGAGTTCTTCGGACTTGCAGGAGTACAGAAAACGTATGATAAAAATATCGAGAAGAAGCGTTTGCTCGCTAAAGAGCTCGATTGTCGACTTATCGAGATTTATCCTGACGACATATACCCGAAGAACAGACTGTCTGTGTTGCTTAGAGATGTTCTCTGTCGGGCCGCCGAGAATTGAACTCGGTCTACACGAACCCGAATCGTGCGTACTACCGGCATA
>Ga0172379_10001534_pt1 | contig 45513 bp, 33 predicted proteins | sample GrowelOW334metaG_FD_119756 | JGI IMG/M metagenome (GOLD analysis project Ga0172379, IMG submission 119756) | Groundwater microbial communities from an aquifer near a municipal landfill in Southern Ontario, Canada - Groundwater well OW334 metaG | ecosystem: Environmental > Aquatic > Deep...
AAGAAGATGCTGGAGAAGATATTGAAAGATTTGGGAATGCAACAGTGATCCTTTGGAATTTCCCCAATATTTCATCGATGTCATTCCGAAACCCCCAGCGCGGGATGAGGAATCTGTTTCAAAGATAAGATTTCTCTCCCGACTTCGTCGGGATCGAAATGACAAAGGAACGATTTGTAACAGTATACGACTGAAGATTCACACAGTAAAATAGTATGCGAAAATCAATACTCTATACCGACCCGAAAGCGAAGGAGATCGCCAAAATAGTTCAGAAAAACAGTTCGCTTGGCGAGATCATGCTTTGGAAAAAACTGTGCGACAGGCAGCTGCTTGGGTATGAATTTCTCCGGCACAAACCGATAGGAAAGTACATTGTCGATTTTTTCTGCATTGAATTGAACCTTGCTATCGAGGTAGACGGAGTATCGCAGGAAACAGACCAGGCATATCGGTTCGTTAGTGAACGCGAGGCGAAACTGGAAAAGGTGGATGTGCATTTTCTCCGATTCAATGATTCCAACGTGCGAAATGATATTAAGAGTGTGCTGTTGGAGATCGAAGGGTGGATAAAAGAGCATACAAAGCCTGTAAAGAAAGCAGACACGTAGGCACATTGAACACATAAAAAATTCTGTTTATGAGTGAGGAAAACAAAAAATACTGGACGGACGATGACGAACTTGTTGAGAAGTACGTTCTCGGCAAGATATCTGCAGAAGCAAAACGGCGGCTGGATGCGGAGATCGCAGATTGCGAAGCGTGCAAAGAGAAAATCCGTGCAGAGTCAGAGCTCATCGCCGGTATCCGCCGGCATGGACACGATTGGATGAAATCGCAGCTCAGAACAAAATTGCGAAGGGAGAAAGCATCGCAGTTCTATTCTTATCAATATATCGGTCTCGCCGCAGCGGTAATCATCATCGCCATCGGCATCGGGCTGTATCAAGTCTGGTTCAGCGACCTTGTCGCTCCCAAACAGTTTCAGCAGCAAGAGATCGTCCTGAAACCTCAGGAAGATACGACGGGAAGAAAGATTGTAACAGATGACAGGATCGAACGACGAAGTGAACAACAGCAGCGAAAAGAGATCGCTGATAATGGAGTTCGTAATGATGCCATGCCGTCGTCATCTGCTGCCGGTGCAGCACCGGAACGAGCACAAGAACCGGCTGTTGCCATGGCTGATGCGGACGCAGTTGCCGGCGAATCGAACACTGCAGATCAATCATCCGCTATTTGGCTGATCGGGAAAGTGGTGATGATTAGTGATGAATCCAGTACTCGTACGATTGCTGCTTCAAAATCAGGTGATCGCGAAAAGGGAGAACGTGCGCTGGCAAAAGAGAGTGTAGCGGAATCTGAACAGAAAGAGAAAGTATTCATTGCGCGTCGTGCGAAGGATGAAAGGATCATTCTGCATCAACGTCCGGTGAATGAACTTCCTGCGGAACGTTTCGGACGAAGGCAGGAACATGAAGTGGAAACCCTGGTGGAGCGGACGGAAAAAGGGATCAGCATAACGTTTTTCGATGATTCCGTAAAACCTGCGGATCTTCAACAGGCGATGGTTGAGACATTCACGGATGATTCCCTGATTGTATCACTTCCGAACCAGCGTATCGCATTCCGGTTTCCAGAGGGATGGTATAGCCAACCTTCCCGTCGGTGAGCTGCTGCACAATCATTGTCATTCCGAGCCCGGACTTGATGAAGAGTTAGTCGGGCGAGGAATCTGAATGTACGATCAGATTTCTCACGTCGCCGGATGTCTTAATTCCAGGGCTCGTTCGAAATGACCGTGATGTATTTTTTATTATACGACAGAGTGTTATTTGACCAGCTCAACTGAAATACAATATGTCAAAGGAGTCGGACCTGTCCGCGCTTCGATTCTGAAGACGGTCGGGATCGATTCCGTACAAAAACTCCTCTATTATTTCCCGTTCGATTATCTGGACCGTTCCCGTATCACCAGGATCAAAGAACTGCCGAAACTGGTTGAGGCGGGGAATGAAGTGACGGTGATCGGCTCGGTCTTCCGCACAGAAACGAAATTCACGCGCAATAGAAAGAAGATGTTTTTCCTCACCATCCAGAATGAGACCGGGTACGTTACCTGTGTCTTTTACGGCGGTGTGGAATGGTACCAGAAAGCGTTCGAGCCGGGCGAAATCCTCGCTGTCTCCGCTGTTCCAGAATTGGACAAACTTAACCGAGTGCAGTTCATCCATCCCGAATTCGACCGGCTGAAGACGAAGGATGAGGAAGATGAAACAGATTGGAACTCGCTTTTGCATACCGGTGCCATCATTCCGAAATATTCCTCTGGAGAAGCGCTGCGAAACGCAGGCTTGGACAACCGCGGCTTCCGGAGGATCTTGAAGAATGCGATCAACAACAATCTGCACTCGTTAACGGAACATCTTCCGCGCGAAATCCTTCAGCGGAATACCTTGTTGGACCTGTCGACATCCATCAAAATGATCCATTTCCCAAAATCGTATGCGGAATTGGGCCATGCTGTTCGCCGGCTGAAGTTCGATGAACTATTCTATTTTCAACTGCTGATGGCGTACAGAAAACGGGAATTGAAAGGAGAACTGAAGGGAATTCAATTCCAATCAGGAGGCAGGCTGAACGCTGCGCTGCAGAAAACACTTCCGTTCGAATTGACCGGTGCACAACAGCGCGTTATACATGAAATCCAGAGTGATATGCGGCTGCCGATCCCGATGAATCGATTGCTGCAGGGTGATGTCGGCAGCGGAAAAACGATTGTTGCGCTCTTTGCTATGCTCACGGCAGTCGAGAACGGATATCAATGTGCATTAATGGCGCCGACCGAGATTCTGGCGGAACAGCATTGGCGGAGCATCAAAAATTTTCTGAAAGATCTTCCGGTAAATCTTCGATTGCTTGTGGGGGGACAAAAGAAGAAATTGCGGGACGACGTGCTGGAGGATATCCGCCGGGGAACGGCACATATTGTGATCGGCACACATGCCCTCATCCAGGAACATGTGCAGTTCGCCAATCTCGGATTTGTGGTAATTGACGAACAACACCGGTTCGGCGTTTCACAGCGGGCGTTACTGCGGGAAAAAGGAAAGCAGAATCCGGATGTGATGGTGATGACGGCGACCCCGATTCCTCGTACATTGTCGCTGACAGTCTATGGAGATCTTGATGTTTCAATCATCGACGAACTTCCGAAAGACCGCAAACAGATCCGCACAGCGGTCCGGTATGAGAAGGACAAAAAAAAGATATTCGATTTTGTCCGGATGGAAGTGAAGAATGGGCGCCAGGCATATGTCGTCTATCCGCTGATTGAGGAATCGGAAAAGGTGGACCTGAAAGCGGCGGTAAAAGAGTTTGAACACTTGAAAGAAAAAGTATTTCCGGATTTCACCGTGGGACTTCTTCACGGCCGTCTCTCATCGGACGAGAAAGATGAACTGATGCAGCGGTTTAAGAAGAATGACATCCAGATTTTGGTTGCGACGACGGTGATCGAGGTCGGTATCGATGTGCCGAATGCGACGATTATGATCGTGGAGAATGCCGAACGCTTCGGTCTTTCCCAGCTGCACCAGCTGCGTGGGCGGGTAGGACGCGGTGCGGACCAAAGTTTTTGTATTCTAGTCACCGATGAAAATTATACAAAGCGGACGTTGCAGCTTTCTTCGAACCGTGCCGAAGCGAACCGTGAAGTGAATGCAACGAAGAAGCGGTTGGAGACGATGGTGGAGACCAACGACGGTTTCAAAATCGCCGAAGTGGATCTGGCACTGCGCGGAGCAGGAGAATTCTTCGGTACACGCCAGAGCGGTCTGCCCGGATTCCGGCTGGCGAACATCGTTACGGATACGGACATCCTGGGCGCAGCGCGTCTGGAGGCATTTTCCCTGGTGGAACGGGATCCGCATCTGACCAGAACGGAAAATAAGAACATCCGAAAAGAATTTGAATTTGTCTTCAAGGACCTGCTCTCGTTTGTCCGTGTCGGGTAAATTTACAATACACATGATTCACTCAACGGATAGGAATTCTCGTAACCGATCCTTTCCGATACCGTAACAGGTGAAAGACACTTTCGAAATTGTGAGCCCACTATGCAGCCATTCCAACCCAAGACCCTTTTCCTTCCCGTTACACTCGGCATTATCGGTGTCATCGTATTCTTTTTACTCCGGATGGAGATCTCTCCAAAGGCTTCCGTCGACCTGAAACTTACCCGGACCGATGCGATCGCTGCCGCCGAAGAATTTTTAAAAAATACCGGATATCATGTTCAACACCTGACGGCTGAGGCGTCGTTTCAGGTGAACGGCGCGACACAACAGTTTCTGATAGATCACTTCGGGATGGAACGGTCGAACCGGATTATTCGTGCCGATTCGCTCGTTATCAATCGCTGGCAGGTCTATTTCTATGATGCGTCTATCTCCACCAGCCGTATGGCGGACCAGTACAGGGTGTGGATCAATCAAAACGGAACCATTGTCGGTTTCAATCACATCCTTCTGGATTCTGCCAGTGGAAATAAACTGACTCTCGACAGCGCCCGCGTGGTTGCAGAAAAATTCGTTCATCATATCCCGGAAGATCTCTCCGAATATTTCCTTAAACGGACCACCAGCACGAATCAGGCAAAACGGACGGACCACACATTCATCTGGGCAAAAAACGATTCTCTTTTCGATGCACGTACGGAGATTTCGCTTCGAGTGCAGGGGAGCGAGGTCGGCATGTTCTCGAAGGAATTCTCACCGCCGCAGGGTTTCATTCAGTGGATCAACGACCGTTTCAGTTCTATCGCCGTGATCACGATACTGTCGTACATTATTATTTTCTTTCTTGTCATTTTCATCATTTCCCTTTTCCTGAAAAAATATCATGAGGGGGAAGTCGGTGTCCATTCTGCATTATCTGTCACCGGTACGTTATTCCTGATTGTGGCGGCGAGTATGGTATTGGGATTTGAATCGATCGGTTTCGGTGTTCAATTGGGAGATACGAACCGGACGATGGTGAAGCTGCTGCTATTCGCCATCACATTGTTTATCATTTACGGTTTCTTAAGTGCAATGACGTTTGCAGCATGGAGTGTGGGAGAATCGTCGGCGCGCAGGGGAAAGGATTGGAGCATAAAATTGTCGGGAGCGGATTCGCTCTTTCGCGGGAAAATCTTCACGGCAAATGTCGCTTATTCTATCGTGTGGGGATTCAGTTCCGGATTCTCGGTGCTTGGATTGATCACAGTGATCTATTACGTATTGCAGAAATATGTTCAGGTAATTGCAACAAGCCTTTCGCTCGGCGGAATTGCAGAATCATATTCGCAGGCTGGTTATGCAGTGTTGAGCGCCATCGGTGGTGCGATGATCTCAGAGATAACGTTCCGGTTATTCGCGCTTTCCTGGTTAAGGGAGAAGATCAAATCGGAGTGGGCAGGAATATTCATTTCATCGTTTATCTGGTCGTGTACCGCGCAAACATTATGGGAAACGCCGTTCGGCGTTTTGTACAGTGCATGGCAGTTCCCGCTCTATTTCATCATCGGAATATTGTTTTCCCTACTCTTTCTGCGGTATGGGATCCTTTCAGCGATTATAGCCAGCTCATTGGTCACAGCTGCTGGGATATTTGAACCGGTGTTTTTTAGTTCAGGTAATGCTTATCAAAATGAAATTTTTCTTTTTGCGCTACTGCTCATTGTTCCGCTCGTCGTTGCAGTGATCGGCTTCATGCGGAATGAAGAGTTTCAGTTCACAGCTGATACGACCCCGTCTCACATCAAACGTATCAGTGAGCGGGAACGGATGGCGAAGGAGTTGGAAATTGCGCGTGCAGTGCAGATGAAACTGCTGCCGAAAGAAAATCCTTCCATTCCCGGATTCGATATTGCCGGCATCTGTATTCCGGCGTACGAAGTGGGGGGAGATTATTATGATTTTGTGAACCTGGGGAAGACAAAGTTCGGTATTGCCATCGGAGATGTTTCCGGGAAAGGGGTTCCCGCGGCAATCTATATGACACTCACTAAGGGGATCCTTCAATCGCATGCGGAAGAGAACATTTCGCCGAAGAATGTCCTGAGCAAGGTAAACCGGCTGATGTACAAGACTATTGAAAAGAATTCCTTTGTCAGCATGTTCTACGCGATCATCGATTTGGAGTCCAGAAAAATTCGCTACTCCCGTGCGGGACACAATCCGGTGATTCTGGCTGGGTTACGCGACGAAAAGCAGGAATTCCTTACGCCGAAAGGAGTTGCGCTCGGTCTGGATGACGGAGGCGTGTTCGATTCCGTGCTGGAGGAACGGGAATTCGATCTTCGGACGGGGGATATTCTGGTATTCTATACGGACGGTTTTACCGAAGCACGGAATGTGAAGGGGGATGAATTCTCCGAGACGCGTCTGCTGCGGTCGGTTGCCGAAGCGAAAGAACGGAGTGCCGACGAGATCATCCAGATTGTCGTCCGCGATGCAAAAAAATTCTCCGGCGACGCAGAACAGCATGACGACATGACGATGGTGGTCGTTAAAGTACTTTAATCGTTCGATCGTATGACAACGATCCCGTCCGGATACCGGACGGGATTTTTTTTGTGGTGATAAAAAATTTCTTTCGGACGACCGATCATCATCCGGATTGTGAACGTCCGCTTCGATCTGAAAAAACGGCGTAAACACTTGACAACTCTATATAATTCCGTATATTAGTATAGAATTTTGCGTGTCAAAAAGACTGTTCAACCGTTCTTTGATACCAATGATCGTCCTTCGTCGTGTGAAGAGTAAAAGAAACAAGAAGAAGAGTGTTGACGGAGAAAAAAATTTCTAACAAAATGTGAAAGGTAACCAAAATATTTTTTTGGTACTCTTCTGAATGGATGTAGCATTAGTCTACAACGTGAAGAAGGAAGAGAACGATGACGCGGCGAGCGTCACTCAACCTTCGAGTCAACTTCAACACACGACTCACACACAAACCCAAGTCACTTCAAACGCAGATGCATATGCGGAGTGGGATACTATCGAAACTATCCACGCCGTCCGCGATGCTCTTTCCCTTCGTCATTCCGTAACACTGATTGAAGCCGATGAACAAGCTTTTGCATCCCTGCAAAAGTCGCGTCCAGATATCGTCTTTAACATTGCCGAAGGAACATTCGGTGCATCGCGAGAAGCGCAAATTCCAGCAATGCTGGAAATGCTCAACATCCCGTACACCGGTTCCGATCCGTTGACGCTCGGCATCTGCCTGGACAAATCGCGCGCAAAAGAGATCCTCTCCTATTATAACATCCCGAACTCACGTTTTACTGTCATATCTTCGCTTAACGAACTCCGCACGCTGGACTTTCCGGTTCCCGCAATGGTGAAACCGTTGTTTGAAGGTTCAAGCAAGGGAATCTTCGATTCGTCGCTCGTGCATTCCACCCGGCAGCTGGTGGATCAGGTGACGAAAGTGCTGGAAGAATATGAACAGCCGGCGTTGGTCGAAGAATTTCTGCCGGGTCGCGAGTTCACAGTTGCGATGCTTGGCAATGGTGAGGATCTGAAAGTGCTGCCGATCGTCGAGATTAAATTTGATTCGCTTCCCAACGGTGTCAATCCTATCTATTCGTACGAAGCAAAATGGATATGGGACCAATCGTCCGATCCGTTGGAGATCTTTGAATGCCCCGCCAACCTGAGTCCAAACCTTAAAACGGCTATAGAGGAAACCTGCCGGAATACCTATAGCGCCCTTCGGTGTCGTGACTGGTCCCGAATTGATGTTCGACTGGACAAAAATGGCAGACCGAACATCATTGAGATTAATCCTTTGCCCGGTATTCTGCCGAAAATAGAGGATAATTCCTGCTATCCCAAAGCGGCAAGAATGGCAGGTTTGAATTATCAGGAAATGCTGAATGCGGTGTTAGATGCCGGTATTAAACGGTACAGACTATAATAATGAACAAACCGATCCATATTGCAATCATCTATAATGAACCGACTATCGAGACGGAAAATGGCCGCGCATTCGCGTTTACCACTGGTGTAAACCACGAGCACAGCGGCGTGTGGGTCTCGGCGGCAAAAGCAGACGGCAAAATCGATCTTTCCGAAGTCGGCGTCATCGAAGAAAAGGAAGATATCCAGTCTGCGTTGCGCGCACTTGGATACGAAACATCCATCTTTAACATGTCCGATGATCTGGACCGGTTTCTTGCCTACTTGAAAGCGATGCAGCCGGATGTAATTTTCAATATGGTAGAAAGCCTTGGTGATAATGCAATTCACGAAATGCATGTGGCTGGCATTTACGAACTGCTCGGCATTTCTTACACTGGTTCCGGTCCATGGACTCTCGGCACCTGCTTGAACAAAGCACGGACAAAAGAAATCTTGCAACACAATGGTATACCCACTGCACGGTTTCTGCTGATAGAAAGTGCGGACCAGCTGTCGCCGGACAACCTGCAGCTCTCATTCCCGATCATCGTGAAACCAAGCGCAGAAGACGCCAGTGTCGGCATCGACAATAATTCAATCGTCCGAACATTTGAAGAATTAAAACAGCGCACAGCATTCATCATTAACCAGTTCCAGGAAGCGGCGCTGATCGAAGAATATATTGAAGGCCGGGAACTGAATGTTGCCATCATAGGAAACACGCCGCCGCAGGTGCTGCCGATCTCCGAGATCGATTTTTCCGGATTGCCGACAAATTATCCGAAGATCGTTACGTACGATGCGAAATGGATGGACGGCACGAAGGAGTTCGAAGGGACGAAAGGAATTTGTCCTTCGCCGCTGCCTGATAATGTTGAACAGGAAGTGAAGAGCATCGCTCTGCGGGCATACAAATTGATGGGATGCAGGGATTATGCACGCGTCGATATCCGACTCAGTAAAACAATGAAGCCGTATGTTCTGGAAGTGAATCCAAATCCCGATCTTTCCGATGATGCGGGATATTTCCGTTCGGCAAAAACGTACGGACTGACCTATGCCGATGCGATCGGTAAAATTGTCGGTTTTGCTGTTGACCGAAGAACTGTGAAGAAATAACGATGCTCGTACGCAAAACCGAACGCCAGGATTTTGAAACGATACGTTCGATCGTCATTGCAACGGAGGTCTTCAGTCAGGAAGAGATTGACATTGCGGTGGAATTACTGGAGATCTACTTGAACGATCCGGAGCAGAAGGATTACGAGATGTTCTCGTATGTGGACGGGGAAGAAAAAGTGCTGGGATATATCTGCATCGGACCGACACCGGCAACAGAAGCGACATTCGATTTGTACTGGATTGCCGTCGATCCGACGACGCAGAGCAAGGGAATCGGCACGGTGCTGTTGAACTATACGGAAGACGTTTTGCGGCAGCGCGGCGGACGGCTGATAATTGCTGAGACATCATCAACATCCAAGTACGACAACACGCGTCAGTTCTACGAGCGCAAAAAGTTCCAGAAACTTGCGCATATCAAAGAATATTATAAACCGAACGATGACCTGGTCATCTACGGGAAGTATCTCTAAGCGTACATCATATTTCATCACAACAGAAGGCATACCCTTTATGGAACTCTGGCAGGAAATGCTAAGAGCAAGCGTTGACAGCGGAAAAGATCTTGTCGACAGATTTGGTTTTGACAAAGAACTGGCTGAAAAACTTAATTCGCTGTTTCATATCCGTATCAATCCGTACTACCTCAGTTTGATACGATACCCCGGCGATCCCATCTGGCTGCAATGTGTTCCCGATGCGAAAGAATTGGAAGAAGACGGATTTCCGGACGATCCGCTGAATGAAGATGCGCACAGTCCAGTTCCGAGCATCACCCACCGCTATCCGGACCGGGTGTTGTTCCTGACAACGAGCCAATGTTCCATGTACTGCCGCTTCTGCACGCGCAAACGCAAAGTAGGAGATTCAGGAAAGATCAGCATGAAGTATATCCAGTCCGGTCTGGACTATATTGCCGCGCATCCTGAGATTCGTGATGTGATACTCTCCGGCGGCGATCCGCTGATGCTGACCGATGTGATGCTGGAGAAGGTCGTTTCAGGTTTGCGAGCCATACCGCATGTGGAAATCATCCGCCTCGGTACGAAAATGCCTTGTGTACTTCCGCAGCGTGTTACACCTGCATTGGTGAATATGCTGAAGAAGTATCATCCACTCTATATTAACACCCATTTCAACCATCCATGGGAGATTACACCGGAAGCAAAGCGCGCCTGTGAAATGCTGGCTGATGCTGGTATTCCGGTGGGAAATCAGGCGGTACTAATGAAAGGAGTGAATGACGATCCCGATGTGATGCTGGAATTGATGCGGAAACTCCTGGCCATCCGTGTCCGACCGTACTATCTTTATCAGGCGGATATTACCAAAGGTGCGAACCACTTCCGGACCCCGGTGAGCGTTGGTCTGGAGATTATGGACAAACTGCGCGGTCACACCTCCGGTCTAGCGATTCCGGCATATGTTATTGATGCTCCCGGCGGCGGTGGTAAGATCCCCATCCTTCCGCAATATGTGCTCGGACGAAACGGGAACAACATTATCATGCGTAATTATAAATACGAGATTTACGAATATCCGGACGTCGAGGAAGAAGAGAAAAAAGTCTCCGCCGACCAGCAGCAGATCGAGAAAAAATATCTGCGGAAACGGAAGAGCGTTCAGCGGAAGAAGACCTACAAGAAAGAAAAAGTCGAAGTACCCGCGTAATCAACTGCGAACGTCCCGCCCCGTGCGGGACGTTCGTTTTTTCATCCTTTCTCTATGACACGGTCCAGACTTTTCATTTCGTTGTTCGGTAACGCCGTCCTGTTGTACCTCCTAGTGTTGCTTCCGATGTACTTGTACACACCTGCCAGGCAATTCGATCTTCCCAATCTGCTGTGGTTCACCCATCTGATGCTGTTGTACATTCACGAAGCGGGACATCTGATCTTTTCCTTCTTTGGAAGGACGATTGCGATCTTGGGTGGGTCTTTGAATCAGGTTTTGATTCCCGCAGTATGGTTCATCGTAGCAAAAAGGGAAGGCTCCTCTTTATCCAACACGGCACTGTTCTTTACTGGCGTCAGTATTGTTGATGTGAGCATTTACGTGAAAGATGCTGAAGTGCTGCAACTGCCGCTGATCGGCGGACTAAGCAAAGCGCATCACGACTGGCGCAATCTCTTGAAGGGATGGGACATCTTGGAGTACGGCTCTATACTGGGAGAGTTTCTCTTCTGGTGCGGCATGGGTTTGGCAGTATACGGTATAGCAGCCGGTGTAATAATTATATTCCGGCACTATAAAGCAACAGCACAACACACCGGCACACTCTAAGAAGAAGTGAGTGCAGCACTCACGGTGTTCAGCATTTTCTCCATGGTGTACGGTTTTTCGAGTCTCAATGCATTGTAATCCTTCATTAACTGATCCTCGGGATATCCGAAGGAACTACCGCTGGCGATGACGACCTTCAGCATCGGATTCAGCTTTTTCAGAACGGGTATCGTCTTTGCACCGTCCAGCAACGGCATGCTCATATCGCAGATAACCAGTTTGATTTCATCCGCTTGTTTGGCAAACAGCGCGATCGCCTCTGCACCATCGTTTGCGGTGATGGTTTTATACCGGTTCGACTCCAGCGCTTCCTTCGCAATTTGCAGCAGGGAGGTTTCGTCATCCACTACCATGATCAATTCACCATGACCGAGAGGTATGGCGGATGGTTTCTGTACATCCGGCAGGGTGCGATGTGATGCCGACGGAAGATAAATGGAGAACATCGAACCTTTTCCCGGTGTACTTTCCACATCGGTAAAACCTTTATGTTTCTGAATTAAGGTTCGCACGGTTGAAAGACCGATGCCCGTCCCTTTCCCTGCCTCTTTTGTAGTGAAGAACGGATCGAAAATCTTTTCAATGATCTCGGGAGGGATTCCGCTGCCGGTATCCCGTACGGAAATCCGGACGTACGGTCCAACAACCGCATCGCGATGTCGGGCTTTCATTGCTGCAGTGATGTGAACATTGGCGCAAGAGATGATGATGGCACCGCTCTGCGGCATAGCATCACGTGCATTCACGCAGAGGTTCAACAATACCTGATATAATTGCGTATGATTTCCCTGGACCGGATCGACCTCTTGTTCAATCGCCAACGAAACAGCGATGGACCGTGGAAATGTTTCCTTAATGATCTGTTCGAGTTCCGTCAACAATTGTTTTGGCTGCAGTATTGTCTGTTCGGTATGTATTCCTTTGGCAAACATCAGTATTTGTTTTACCATGTTCGTTCCGCGGTGGATGCCTCCTTCGATCATATTCAGAAATTTGATGCCGGGCTCTTCGGTCACCTGGCGGCGCAAGAGCGGGATTGCCAGCAGCATCGGACCGAATACGTTGTTCAGATCATGGGCGATTCCTCCAGCCAATTCTCCGATACTTTCGATTCGCTGTGAGCGAAACAATTTCGCTTCCAGTTCAATTTTTTCCGTTATATCTTCGGAGATCCAAATGGTCTGCAGCGGTTTGCCATCCGCATCCGTACTGAAGACAGCACAGCGTGAGTGAAGCCATCGCCACTCACCCGATGAATTTTTCAGCCGGGCGGAAAAATCAATGATCTCTCCGTTTGATACAGGCACTTTCCACATTATATGGGCAGCGAATTTGAGATAATCCTCCTGATGCATCAATTGTTGCACGAAAAGCTCCAGCCGTAGTAGTTTTTCAGGTTCGTATCCAAGGATCTGGCGCATCGCGCCATTTACCCACACCACTTTGTCATTGCGGAGATCATACACAAAAATGATATTCGGCGACATCTCTGTCACTTTTGTAATGAATTGTTCACGTTCCCGCAGTTCAATTTCCAATGTTTTTAATTGACTCTGTTCCTCCGCTTCGATCAACGCACGCTGTATAGCTGAGGGGAGCCGTTTCAGATTGTTCTTCAGGATGTAATCGGTCGCACCGAGCTTAAGACTTTCTACGGCATATTCCTCGCCGATATTGCCGGAAACAATAATGAACGGGATATCTGGGCTAACGGCCTGCGTATCGCCAAGTGCGGAAATCCCATCATACGACGGAAGTGAATAATCTGATATCACCAAATCGTACAGTCCGCTTCGCAGACTGTGCAAAAATTCATTCTTCGTTTCTACCCTGATCATATCAACATTGAGTCCGCTATCCATCAGCAGTTCCTTCAACAGTTCATGATCGATAACCTTTTCTTCCAGATGGAGGATTGAAATTTTCTTTTTATCCATTGTGGATCTCCATTATACTGATAGTAAGTCGCCGTTCAAAAGTGGGCTATTCGATACTATGATTTTTTTCTGGCGGAGTTTCGTTGAGAATTGCCCAGAACAATCCCAGATGACTGATGGCTCGGGTGAACTCCGAAAAATGGACCGGTTTCACAACATAGGCATTCACTCCGAGCTTGTAAGCATCGAGAAGATCTTTTTCCTCGCGCGACGACGTAAGCATGACCACCGGAATGGTGCAGAACTCCGGATGCGATTTTAGTTGACGGAGAACCTCGATGCCATCCACGTTCGGCATTTTAATATCCAGCAGGATCACAGCAGGATGTTCATTTTCCCTTCCTGCATAGTTCCCCCGGCGGAACAAATAATCGAGCGCCTGCGCGCCGTCCGTTACGTGATCCACGATATTGGCTAAATGATGTTCGTCCAGTGCTTCCAGTGTGAGTTCTGCATCCTTGGCGCTGTCTTCCACGAAAAGAATCCGCTTCAATTGACCCCTCATGATGATTGTCCTTCCTGTGTGACGGGTAGTGAGAAATAGAATATCGCTCCTTCATTGACAATACCTTCTGCCCATGTTTCTCCGCCATGCCGGTGGATGATCCGTTGCACATTGGCGAGACCAATACCAGTCCCTTCAAACTGACTGTCTGAGTGGAGCCGCTGGAAAACACCAAACAGTTTATTCTTGTATTGCATATCGAATCCCACGCCATTATCACGGACAAAAAACACATGTCGTGAACTGTCCCTATCATGGCCGATCTCGATCACCGCATGATCCCGTGTCCGGGTGTATTTCACCGCATTGGAAAGAAGATTAACCAATACCACACGCATCATGGCAGGATCAGCAGAGATTTGCGGCAGGGGAGCGATTTTCCACGTGATATTACGTCCCGCAGTTTCGGCAGCGAGGGATTGGATGACGGCATCGATCTGTTCGTGCAACTGTACCATTGTCCTGGCCATTTCAGTTCGGCCCATACGCGAGAAGACGAGCAGATCATCAATCAGCTGACCCATTTGATTTGCAGAATCGGCAATGATGGAAAGATATCGTCGCCCTTTTTCATTCAATCCATCTGCCGCATTCTTTTGGAACAGTTCGATGAATCCGTTGATATGCCGCAACGGCGCGCGCAGATCGTGGGAAACAGAGTAGGAAAATGATTCCAGTTCCCGGTTGGCATGTTGCAGGTCCAGGCTGAGTTTTTTCAATTCCTGCGTCCTCTGGAAGATCTCAATCTCCATCGACTCCAGTTTGGCATGGACCTGCGGATCATCATCTCTTTCCGGATCGCCGATATTCTTTCGCAAAACAAAATCCGTGACTTCTTCTACACGATGTATAATAAATTCGATCTTTTTCTCTTTACTGAAAACAGGTGAGTTGACCGGACTCCAATAGTGGACTTCGAATTTTCCCGTTTCCGGGTTTCGCACATCATATTTCTGAATTGCCATGGTGTCACTGACGCCGGTCTTCAACACTCTTTTCAGCGACTCGTGAAGATTGCGAACACCGTCTGCAGCCGGATCGTCTGGATTGTCGGGAAATACATCGAAGAGGTGCCGGCCAACGATCTCGTCCCGCTTTGTCATAGATGCGGTGAGATATGCTTCGCTGGCTCCGACGATCGTCAAGTCAGGTTTTAGGATAAGATAAGAACCCGGGACCGATTCAAACAAAGTCTGAAATTGCCGTTGCAGCTCTTCGATTTTTTTTGTTCTTTCCTTCACCATTTCTTCCAGATGCTCCTGATACGACAGGACCTCGCTCTTCAGTTTCTTTTGCTGTGTTATATCGGCAGAAATGATAAACACTCCTTCCGGAACTGGTTCCAGGGAAAGATTAAACCAACCTGATGATCCGTCCGGATAATTGAATTCATTCTCCAACTGCAGATGTGTCCGGCGGGTCATGCATTGCTGAAGTGCGGCAAACATTGGAGTCTGATCAATGCCTGGATATGCTTCCATCATTGTTTTTCCGATCAGTTGTTCCTGCGAACTCCGGCCATGCTGTGCGGCGATAGGATTGAGGTAAATGTACCGGTAATCAAAGCCGATTATCTGGCATCCTTCCAGCATATTGTCCAGAGTGCTGCGATGGCGTTCCTCACTCGATTGCAGCATTTTTGTCCGTTCATGTACACGAAATTCCAAGTCATTATTTAATTGGCGGAGCCGTTCTTCGGCTTCTTTCCGTCCCGTTAAATCGCGCCGAATGAATGCAAAGATGACAGAAAAAACCAGCAAAACGCCTGTAATGAGAGCGATATTGATGGAAACCGATGCGGCGATCCGATCCCTCCGGTTGACGGTCTCTTGTTCAAGATGTAGCTGTGCGTGCGTCATCATACGGTTTATCGTTGCACGCAGTGAATCCATGGTCATTTTTTCTTTCCGGCTGTAGGATGCAAATGTCGAAATATCCGAATCAACACTCCGGCGAAGATCAATTTCATTGTGGAGCAGTGTATGATGCCGCCGAATGATTATTTCTGCATCCCGGAGGGAAGCAATCTGCACACTATCGTCAACATATAATAACCGAATTGATTCCAGAATCTGCGGAGTGGAATATTCTGACGCATACAACGGTTCAAGGAAATTTTTCTGGCGGGTGATAACATATCCGCGGACTGCAGTTTGTGAATCTTTTTCGTTTGAAATGAGTGACTCAAGATACTCTAATCCTTTATAGGAGCGGATGAGCGAGGTACCGGCGCCAACGGATCGCAGCGTGTATTGATAGGATATAATACTGATGGTCAGTACGGCAACAAGTGCCAGACTGAAACCTGTATAGATAATCTTATCAACCGAGATACTGTTGTTCTTCAGCCGCGCATTCTCCTGTTTCAGCGCCAGGCCGGTAATTCCTGCACCGAGGATGATAAACGCGATGGAGGTGTTTAACGATGGCGGAATAGAACTCGTGCCATAAAATATCGGTGCACCGATCAAGTACGAAATGAAGAATACCGCCCCCATCGACCACACGATGTTTGAGATAGTGAAAGAGATCTGTTCATACAGTTCCTGCCGATGTCGAAGAGAGAGAAGAAACAGTGCCGCCGCTGCGCAAAAGAAAATTGCCGCGGTAAAGAAAGACATTTTCCCCGCGCCGGGAATATTATAATGGTCTGTGGTAAAAAGAAACACAAGAGAATCGATCGAACGGTTGATAATAGAAAGGTGTTCAGCGGATGTGAATGTTGCAGCTGTGCAAACAAGCAGAACTGAACCCTGTGCCGCTGTACGAAAAATGCGGACAGAATTGAGCGACGTACTGCAGAAAACCATCAGAGCTATGCCTAGAAGGAAAAAACTAACCGATGTGTTGGGAGCCATCGGAATATAACCTGTGTACAAGCTTGTTAATATCGGACTATCAAAGATCCATCCGATAAACGCAGTAACAGCAATTACTATCGTCAATATTGCCGCAATGCGGCACAGCATTACAAATCGAGTATTCATACTATCCCCAATATCTATCCTGAAAGTGTGAAATCCCTAACGATGGAATATATTGTGAGTGTCACCAAGTTTGGGAACAAGGAGATAGTTATCCTATTCTCAGGCTCAACGTTATTATTTATTTACGGAATGTCAATACCAAGAATTTGGTATTTTTAAAAAATGAATATTTTTGCGGAAAAAGATAAGGTTGGTTGAGAGAAGAGACACATTACGAGCGTATACTTTTGTTCATTATGAAATGGTGCGATGCAGAAAAGCAGGTGAGAATCAATACGCACTACGAAATCGGATGCGACTATCCGATGAAAATATATGGGTTATCAGATGAGAATGGACCTTCAAGTGCTGTATATCGAAGGTTTATCCGGATATCAATAGGAGTTAACCGATCAGCTTTTCAGAATTCATCAGAACAACAACGGCATGTGCAAGGTTCTCCGATTCTTCCTTTTTAGCGGAAAGAAGAAACCGCCGCTTAATGCCATTGACGGTAGCAAATTCAATTTCAAACGCTTCAATGATTCCATGGGATCGCAATGCGGATTCAATGGAATCGATTTGTCCACGGGGGAGATCGCTTAGAACGCGCTGGAGATCGTATTCCGTACTTGTATTGAACATATCAAGGATGGTCCTGTTCGCTTCAAAGATGATCAAGGGAGCAAAACTCAGTTTCATCATTCCAGCAAGAGAGTTTTCGAACAGCGCTTTATATCGCTGCTCGCTCTTTTTGATTTCATCAATCTTTTTTTGCTGTTCATCAATGATCCGGTTATTGCTGGACATCAGCGTGTAGACATAGGCCACCGTGAAGAGTAAAATAATGGCGCTGGAGATGATAACGACCAGGGTCGTATCGTTTAAAAGATCTTGCACAGGAAACTCCTCGCATACATGAAATTGCTGATGATAGTAAAACCCCAATTGATGTGCCACATAATGTCGAAATAGTCCTGTCCCAGCGACATGATGGTATTGCTGATCGCCAAAATGATGATTGTGCCGGAGCAACAGAGTAGCACGCCGGATGCAATCCAGAAAATAGAGTGACGGGCGACCGCAATCGTCGTATTCCGCACAAGGGCGTTCAGCACCATCACCGAAGCGATGAGCTCAACCAACATGGAAATGCTCAATGTGATCTCGCTGAAATGGAACGGGTCTTCAAAATACACCTTATTCAATATCCACACCAGTGTATAAAAAATCGCAAAATACTGGAAGGCATCCTTCATTCGTATGTTGGAAGTCCATGCACGATAGATCCAGAGTACGCAGACGAGCTCGACCCAATGATAGAAATTGATGAGAAAGAGATTGCTGATTCCGAATCTTCCCAGAATGAATTCTGCAATCACATGAAGAAGCGCGTATATGCAGAAGAGCGCGAACACTTTTAAAGGGCGTGACAATGACTTCCAGTACCACAATCCCGCCGCCGCCGGCAGCATACTCGATGCTGCGGCAACGTGGGCAAACACGGGAATATTCATATCACTTTCCGATCAGCGTTTCAGTGGCGCAGTACGGCGGACATGGATAGGTCTGTTCGGCGATTGTCGCTGTGGTCATGTCATTGCCAAGGGAATCCACGCCGACCAATACGATTGTCGGAGTTCCGTCATCCATCTTTGCGTAATAGTACCGGATACCGATTATTCCTTTTTGTGATAACATCTTGTCGAAGACGTCGCGGAAGAACAATCCGCCTTTCACTTTCATCTGCATTGCATCCTTTTTCAGATTGCCGATCATTTTCTTCGCAGTGTCAGCGGAAATCTCGTGGCTGTGTGTTTTTTTCGGCATAGTCTGAGCGGATATACCCTGCGCTGCGATGAGCAGCGAAACCAGCAGGATGACGACGGAACTGTGATGAAATCGTCTGGTCATAATGTCCTTTCGAATTGTGATATGGTTGAAAAGTACAGCAGGTATTGAATTGCGAAACATAAGAAAAAAAAGGTCGCTTCTCAAACTATTTCACAATCAATCAAATTCTGTTTATCTTCATTCCATGAAAATCCCGCAAGAAAAGATCGACGAGATCCGTTCTGCCTCCGATGTGGTAGATGTCATTTCTGCCTTCGTCCGCTTGAAAAAACGGGGAAAGGATTATCTCGGTTTGTGTCCGTTTCATCAGGAAAAAACACCGTCATTCAGCGTCAGTCCGCAGAAACAGCTCTTCTACTGTTTTGGCTGCCACCGCGGCGGCGATGTAGTGAAATTTGTGATGGAGTACGAAAAGGCTTCCTATGTGGAGGCGCTGGAGCACTTGGCCGAACGTGCTGGCATTACGATCACCCGGACGGAAGAAGCGTATGAAGCAGCGAGTGAAACGGAAAAACTTTATGCCGTAATGGCGTTTGCAGCGCGAGCTTTCTTTCAGAATCTTACCAAGACGACCGAAGGCGAATTTGCACTGAACTATTTCCGCGGACGCGGATTTACCAATCCGACCATGACATCGTTCGGACTGGGGTATTCACTGCGGGGGTGGGAGTCGCTTCTGAAAAAAGCACAAGAGGAAGGGATCGAAGCGGAGTCGTTGGAAAAGGTCGGACTGCTGCGCCGACGGGATGACGGATCGTTTTATGACACGTTCCGCGGCAGAGCAATGTTTCCTATTTTCAATACCTCCGGCAGGGTGATCGCGTTCGGGGCTCGCAAATTGTATGATGACGACACACTCGGAAAATATATCAACTCACCTGAAACACCCATCTATCACAAAAGTAAAGTGTTGTACGGCCTGCTGCAAGCAAAAGACGCAATCCGCGAACGGAATAATGTCGTATTGGTTGAAGGATATGCGGACTTGATATCGGTCTACCAGGCAGGGATGACGAATATTGTCGCTTCCAGCGGAACAGCATTAACCACAGAACAGATCCAGCTTATTTCCCGCTACACGAAAAATATTACCCTGGTGTACGATGCGGATTCTGCCGGTGCGAACGCTATGATGCGCGGTGTCGATCTTATCCTTGAGGGCGGTCTCGATGTCCGCATTGTCCAACTGCCGGAAGGTGACGATCCCGATTCGTTTGTCCGAAAGAACGGTGGAGAAGCGTTCGACGATCTGGTGAAAAGATCGGTGACGTTCATCGATTATAAAGCGAATGAATTCCGTCATGCAGGGAAATTTGAAACGCCGGAAGGGAAAACCGAAGCAGTGCGGGGATTGGTGCAGACCATCGCAAAAATCCCGGACCAGTTGAAGCGGTCGTTCTTCATCAAAGATGTTGCCGAGAAGTACGATCTGTACGAATCGACTCTCTACGGCGAACTTGAAAAATTCACCCGCCGTGTGCCGCAGCGATTCGTGCAGACAGTGAAAACAGAAGTGCCGGAGGAAGAACAGGCGCTTCGTGAACGAAGAGTGATCTCCGAAGAAATGCCGTTGGAAGAAAAAGAGCTTCTTGCTGCATTGCTTGAAGATCCGCGGGAGATGATTCCGTTCGTCTTCCGGTCGCTCAATCCGGAAGACTTTACCCATCCATCATCGCAACGTATCGCTCGATTGATCCTGATTCTCTTCGACGAGACGGGGAGCGTTGAAGCGCAGCAGCTGATAGAACAGATACAGGACGAACAGGAAAAAACCATTATTGCGAATATCACTTTCAACCGATATCATCTGGGGGATCGGTGGAGCAAGATCGGAAGCAGAACCAGCGATACGAGGCTGTATGAGATCGCACTCGGCGCTGTGAAAACGATGAAGAAAAAACAATTGGAAAAGGATCTTGGCGAGAATCGATCGGCGATGAAAAATGCTTCTCTGCAGGGGGCGGATACCATGCCGTACCTGAAGCGGCAGCAGGAAATCCTCTCCTCACTCAAAGAGATCGATGGTTTGAAATTGATGAAAGGATGACTTCCGTACCGTGACGACGGATCAATTTTACGAACAGCTTCCGGCTATCGACCGGTTTTCTGATCTCTCCTCAACCGATGTCTATCAGCCGCTTCCCGACGATTGGTATGTTGCGGTTTCCGATGTGAAAGATTCCACCGGAATGATCCGCCGCGGTAAGTATAAGGAAGTAAACCTGGTCGGCGCTTCTACTATCATGGCACTCCTGAATATCACGAAATCATTCTCTATTCCATTTATCTTTGGTGGGGATGGAGCAGCACTGTGCATTCCGCACTCTTTACTTCTTCCAACGCGTCAGGCGCTCCTCGCAACCAGGAATATGGCGCGAGATCTGCATCAGATTGAACTCCGCGTAGGTATCGTGCCGGTGCGGTTCATCCGTGAAAAGGGATATAACGTGCTGGTGGCGCGCAGCCGGCTCTCATCATCCTACACGCAGGCAGCGTTCAGCGGTGGAGGAGTGCAGTTTGCTGAAGAATGTCTGAAGAATCCGGCAGTATCAAACCGTTTTACCATTGATGATACGAAAGTTGAAGCGAAAGGGGATTTTTCCGGATTGGAATGCCGATGGCAGAACATTCCCAGCGCGCATGAAGAGATCGTTTCTCTAATCGTGCAAGCTGCCGGTACCAATGCTCTGGAACGAAACATGGTCTATCGCAATGTGTTGGCGGAGATCAGTTCGATCTATGGAGATGATAATGCTTGTCACCCTGTGCAGGAAGACCGGCTGTCGATGTCCCTGAGCGAACGGTATCTCTCCGGCGAGTCCGGTATCCGGTCATATCCGCGAGGGAAAAAAGCGCGCATTAAATATTGGATCACAATCCGTTGGAATGTTTTGCTGGGAAAATTTCTTATGGCAGTGCGGTACAAAACATCCGCAAACGATTGGGGGACGTATAAACAGAGACTCATTCAGAACACTGACTTCAAAAAATTCGATGATAAGATCCGCCAGGTGCTTTCCGGTTCGGTCAATCAGCGTGAGCAGTTGGAGCGATATCTAACTCAGCAGCATCAAGAAGGGAAACTGGTCTATGGCATTCATGTTGCTTCACACGCACTCATTACCTGTCTGCTGTTCAATTACAGCGACGCACATGTTCATCTTGTCGATGCTGATAACGGCGGGTATGCTGTTGCAGCAGAAAAGATGAAGGAGCAATTGAAAACAGTCTCATCCGGGAGATAGAAAACCTCGTTGCCCCCTTCGTATATTTCCCCACGGCGGCCAGTTAATACACAGATCTATTTGGTGAATGTTTAGGAAGGTTGAAGAACGTTGACCTGCTTATTGGTGTTTTCAGTAACTGCCACTGAGTATGTTCCGGAAAATGATCATACATTAGATCTTTGGGCAACGTGAGAAAAAAGAATTCTTTGAATTCTTTGATGAAACGGTTTGTATGGTCCAGACTGCCGGCTCCCCATGTTGCATCCAATAAATACCACGTGCTGTCTAATCGTACTGCATTCCAAGCGTGGTTGCTGGTGAGCGCATCGGCTGGGATCACATTTCCTGATGTTTCATATCCGTATCCCTTTGCATAACCGCTGATCGTCACGACTGTCAATCTGGCTCTTTTTGACATTTTAGAGAAAAGTCCTGCGTATCCGCTACAGACCCCTTTCCGTTGTTTGAACGCTGTTTTATAATCGGCAGCACTAGAAATATCACCTGAAAAATAAGCATCCGTATCATAGGCGATATTATTGGTGATCCAGACAAAGATTGCCCGGAGTTTTTGCAGGTCGGAAGTTGCGTGTGATACGAGATACTCAGTGAGTGAATCGATCGATGTTTCAAATATTTTTGGGACATTGCGGGCGATGCTGTCAATGGTAGTATAATCAGCACTTGGTTTCGTATTTCCTACGGCGTTGATCTTATAATTCGGTATGTAGTCTTCACCGTCAAAATATTCCGGATACTTCTTCGGGGCATCATGATCCGTTAATGCCTCTATCTGACAGCGAAAGAAACCGGAATAATTTTTTACGGTATCATCCTTCGTTTTTCCGAAAATATTCAGATTGTATATCCCTCGCTTTGGAGGAAAGGCATCGATAACAACTCCCCCAGGTCTTTCGCTGATAAAAATGCTTTGGCTCAGTTTTTTGATTTGGCCTTCTTTTGTTATAGCACCAACGACCGGCTCCAGGGTCGCATGGAGAATGATATTGGACGGGACAATAACTGGTATGTGGATCTCGTCGGATGTTCGGAGAAACCCCTGTTGTGGATCTTCAGGCCGGACAGATGAGAGATATCCGGGACTATAGATCATCGGATATGTAACGGAAACGGATTGGGCCTTCATTGCATTGATAGTGAACTGCATGGAGCTCGTAAATGATTCGCTCATTCTGTTCCTAGTAAATATAATCAGGTTGTAAGTTCCCCGATCCGGAGGGTATGCCTTCACCCTAAATCCGCCAGATAATCGTTCTGTGTATTGATAGGGTTTTTGCAACTCCAAACCGTTTTGACGCAGTGAGGCGATGAGTTCGGTTTGTGCTGGAGCATTGAATTCCAATATCACTTCACCATCCGGCGTTATTGGATTGGCAACATCTGTCGTAAGAATTATTCCATGTTCTGATGCTGAAGGCCACACATATGCTGGATTGGTGCTATGTGGTAAACATCCTGACAAGAAAATAAAACTCACACTGATGAGAAACACAGTTTTCAATAAATTCCATTCATTCCAGTTCATCTATTTCCTCGACTGTCATGATAGCAATGCTAACACTTTCTGCTATGATTTAAAATAGCAAGACCCGAAATAGATCTCGGGTCTTGCCAGTCATTAGGGATATTGTAAACATGTTCTTACATATGCGCGATCAACGCATCACCAAAGGCGGAACACTTGATCTCTTTCGCACCTTCCATCTGCCGGGCGAAATCATAGGTGACAGACTTCGCGCCGATGGCACCGTTCATCCCTTTCATAATCAAGTCCGCTGCTTCCACCCATCCCATATACCGGAACATCATTTCTCCGCTAAGAACGACAGAGCCAGGATTTACTTTATCCTGATCCGCGTACTTCGGCGCGGTGCCGTGCGTTGCTTCAAAGATTGCATGTCCGGTGATGTAGTTGATATTACCGCCGGGTGCGATACCGATGCCGCCTACCTGTGCTGCGAGCGCGTCGGACAGGTAATCGCCGTTCAGGTTCAGCGTTGCAATGACATCGAACTCTTCCGGACGGGTGAGCACTTGTTGCAGCGTGATGTCAGCAATAGCATCCTTTATGATAATGCCGGCGCCCGGTTTCCCTTCCGGTATTCTGCACCAAGGTCCGCCGTCGATCTCCACTGCGCCGAAAAATTCCTTTGCCGTCTGATATCCCCACTCTCGGAATCCCCCTTCGGTAAATTTCATAATGTTTCCTTTGTGGACGATGGTGACGCTTTTGCGGTTAAACTTTATGGCGTAGCTGATGGCGCTGTGAATCAACCGGACACTGCCGGAATAACTGACCGGCTTGATGCCGATGCCGACCTTCACATCGGTTGGGAAATTCTTTGCGCCGACCAAGTTCCAGTACTCTTCTGCTTTTGCTTTGGTGCTGAACCGGATCTTCCCGAAATGTTTCGGGAATTCCTTTTGAATGAAATCGAGCATTTTTTGCGCTTCGGGAGATCCTCCGGCGTATTCAATTCCAGCATAAATATCTTCCGTATTCTCGCGGAAGATCACCATATCGACTTTTTCCGGATGTTTTACAGGGGAGGGGACTCCTTTGAACCATTGCACCGGACGCAGGCATACATATAGGTCCAGCATTTGCCGCAATGCGACGTTCAGCGATGTGATGCCGCCGCCGATCGGCGTTGTGAGCGGACCTTTGATGCCGACCAGATATTCTTTGAATGCCGCGATAGTCTCGTCCGGCAGCCAGGTATTTAATTTGTCGAACGATTTTTGCCCGGCCAGCACTTCCTTCCATTCGATTTTTCGTTTGCCGCCGTATGCTTTTGCCACGGCAGCATCGAACACGCGCACCGATGCACGCCAGATGTCGCGGCCGGTGCCGTCACCTTCAATGAACGGGATGATCGGATGATCGGGAACGGTGAGAACACCGTTGTGAATGGAGATTTTTTCAGCCATGGTATGGTTCCTTCTGTTTTATCGACCGGAGTTGATAATCCGGCGTTCAAGTGATCAGCGGAAGGGCATATGCAGTGCGATGTCCTTCCTACTGTATGTTTTTACGGATGCTTTCAGCCACTTCCTTCATCTGTCCTTCGGCATATTTCTTCAGGTTCAGAAGAAACGAGATATTGTCGTTTGCATACCGTGGTGTAACGTGAATGTGAAAATGGAAAACCGATTGTCCGGCGATCTCGCCGTTATTTGAGAAAAAATTAAAACCTTCGAGATTGAACGTCTTCACAAGTGATTTTGCCACCTTCTGTGTCACGATCATGAGCTCGGCAAGTTCTTCTTCAGGCACTTCCAGAAAATTCTTATACTCCTTCTTTGGAAGGATCAGCGCATGCCCGTAATGGATCGGCATGATATCTATTATAGAGATGACCTTGTCCGTTTCAAAAAGAATTTCGGCCGGAATCTCTCTGTTGATGATTCGTGTAAAAATTGTGCTCATACCATTTGTCTTTTATATTGCTGTTGGGAGCATATTCAAAAATATTCCTGTAAGAAAGTAGAAAAAGAAGTGGAGAATTTAAAGGGAAAAATCTCTATATTTCCAGCGCAATGAGAAAAGATTTTGACACCGAATTCACATCTACAGAGGATCCAATGAGAAAATTTATCATCTATGGCATACTTGCCATTTGTACTGCATCGCTGGCGTTCATGGGCTTTCAATGCTCCTCATCCGAACTGACCACAGCAAAGTTGGCAATTTCGACAAAAGACTACCCCAAAGCTGAAGCACAATTACAAAAAGAGCTCGGCAAAAACCCGAAAAACGAAGAAGCCTGGTTCCTGCTCGGGAAGGTCCGGTACGAAATGAAGAACTATACCGGCATGAAAGATGCCATGATGAAAGCGAATGAGGTTGGGACGAAGTACAGCGCAGACAGTAAATCCTACATCCTGCAGGGATGGATCAACAGCATCAATGATGGTGTGAAGGTATCCAATGCGGCAGTGGACACAGCGGAATATGTGAAAGCGATGGAATTGTTCAGAACGGCTTATTATCTCGTGCCGGACAGTCTGCTGTCTGCAGTAAACCTCGGCACGGCATATTATAAACTTGGGGACTATGAGAACGGCGAGAAATATTTCCGTGAAGCACTGACCAAACACAAGTATATAGAGGCCGCAAAGACGCTCGGCCGACAGTATTTCGACGTTGCTTTCGAATTGAAGGATAAATTCATCAGCCAAAATAGAGAGACAATGTCTACCTGGAATGCCCTGCAGCAATTCTACGAAGGGATGAAATCGGATAACGTATTGATCGACATCAAGGAGCCGGCATCTAAAAGCAAGCCGTCCGCTGTGAAAGGCGCCAAGGGAAAACCCTCCAAGAAAACAGAATCAGAAGAATGGAACTATCCGCAATACAATCTGGTATTGACCGTGGAGAACGATCTGGTAACCAAGATCACCTATTCAAAGCCGTATGTCCCGGCGATCGATTCTACTATGGCAAAAGCATCGCAGGAAAAATATGCTCAGGCGATTGAAGTGCTGAAAGAAGGATACGCTGTCAATTCCACCGATCCTGTTATCACTGAACTGTTGATCAATTCTTTCATTAACTCCGGCCGGCTTCAGGAGGCAAAGATCTTCATCGGGGAACGGCTGAAAATAAATCCTGAAAATAAACTGGATCACTATTTTATGGGTAAGTTCTCACTCTCCGACAAGAATTTCGAAGCCTCGGAAAAATCATTTCAGGAAGCACTCCGGATCGACCCACAGTTTGTTGACGCACTTCTCGATCTTGGTAACGTCTATCTTGAATGGGGAAACTACGAACTGGAACAGGCCAAGAAGGCTGAAAAGGACCTGACGGTGGAAAAACAATATGTGGAGCGGTACAAACAGGCGATTCCATATCTTGAAAAATTCGTTGAACAAAATCCCGATAACCTTCGGGTGTGGGACGCACTGGTACAGATTTACGCAAGAACAGGGAATGCAATAAAGGGTGAAGAGGCGATGAAAAAAGCCGATTCTATCCGTGAAAATTTGAAGTAAGGGAATCGTGTACGGCCATGATCTGTGATCATGGCCTTTTTTATTATTGAAGGGAAATCATGAGCAATCCACAGCAGCCGCAAGGTCAGCAGATCAATATCGAACTGGGGGAGAAAGAAGCAGAAGGGATTTATTCCAATCTGGCCATTATTACGCATTCTCCAGCGGAATTCGTCACGGACTTCACACGTATTTTGCCGGGAGTGCCGAAGGCGCGGGTTCATGCCCGCATTATAATGACACCGCAACATGCAAAATTACTCTTAGGGGCGCTGAAGGATAACATCAGCAAATACGAAGAAAAGTTCGGCGAGATCAAGATCCAGGGGGAGGAAGCAGGCAGTCCGTACGGCTTTCAAATTCCTACCAAGGAGAAAGTTCACTGAAATGTGAGCGGCACCACAGTCCGCACACGTAAACTTTTTCTACCTTCATCTGAATGCGCTACATTCGTTGTTGTTCTATTATAGTGCAAAGTATTTACAGTCAAACACTTCCACTACTCACCAAACGGGGATTCTTCATGAATATCTCTACACTGACCACTAAACATTGGAAAATGGCATTGCTGCTGTTCATAACGCTGCCATTCTCCTATGATTGCGTCAAAGCACCGAGCGAACCTGTGATGCCGAAATGGACAACACAATTAACGGTGCAATTGCTCAAGCGGACATACTTTTTTGACGACATGATCCGGAAAGATTCTGCGAAGTTCAGCACAATCGACGGCGAACTCGTCTATAAACCGGCATCGATCAACAATGCTCCGGAACCGATCACTATACCCAATATGAGCCCGGTCTCGGCAGCATTCGTCCGATCGCTGGGACTTATCCCGATCTCGTCGGTCACCGTTCCGGGGATCAACCTTTCCTTCAAGGATATGACCGGGCAAGATCCGCCGGCGTTCCCGTGGATTTTGGGCGAACAAAGTGTGAATAAAGATACGACGATTGTCAGCGACAGTGCATCGTACGACTACCTTATCTATGAAGAAGGGGTTATGTCCATCACCGTTGCCAACACGTTCAATTTTGACATCAACTTCGCCACTCCCATCGAACTTGTCAATGCGGACAATCCATCGGAGATTGTCGGAACATTTCCGATTGGCACGGTGCCGAAGAATAACGGCAGCGTGACCGCATCCTCTTCATTAAACGGCAAGAGGATGAGTTCTGTTCTCGGGATGAAATTCGCCTTTCAGACTGTGGACCTGAACGGCAAGACGGTGAACAACGGTGCGATTTCTGCCATAATTTCCATCACAAAGAACGGTACTCCCGGAACCAATGCAACACTCTCCGAAGCGAAAATGCGACTGTTGCAGGAATTCGTTGTCCCGGTTACATCCATAACGGATTCTGTGCAACAGATCGACGACTCGATTCAAATTAAGACAGCAGATTTCAAGGACGGCCAATTCGATATCATCATCAATAATCAGATTCCATTCGACGTTCGTGTTGGATTCAAACTTCGAGAATTCGTGGATCATTCAACACAACAGTCATTTAAATTGATCGATACCGTAACCAATCAACCGAACGATTCCATCACCATTGGCGGCAAGCAGTTGTACAGAATGAATGTACAGATGAAGGATTACCAGCTGCAAGCGCGCAAGGAGGACGGCATCAGTTCGGACACGCTCACCAGCGGCATCCATTTCTCTCTGGATATCAAAACGCTGGTGCAGTCGATACAGAAAGCAGTAATTAAAAAGACCGATTCGGTGGAAGTGAAGATCGTACCGGGATTGAATTCCCAGGGGACGACGGAATATATTGTCGATTCGGTGCAGGGAAAGATCCCGCCGAATACGATCAAGATTAATGAGACGACCGCTGCAGGAATCGGTCAATCGAACGACAACTTCAGCGCCGACAGCGTAAAGTTCGACGGTGCTCAGATCATCCTGAAGATTTTCACAAACAGCTTATTCCCCACTGACTTGAAATTTGTCGTGAAGGCAAAGAGCGATGGCACCATCACCGATTCTCTGACCACACCTCGCGGCACCGGTCTCAATGCCAGTTTCGATGATGCCGATGCGTACAGAATTTTCCCCGGTGATACGGCAAAGATCATCTTCGACAAGGCGAACCCCGATGCGAACGGGAAGACGATCGATCAATTCCTTTCCAAATTCATCCGGAACGGCAGATTTGCATTCCCGGAAGAATTCAATATTGAAGGACAGGCGGTGATCGAACCGAAGGATCAATATGCAAGTACCGATCCTTCCAGCGTCGGAAAAGTAAAGAACGGCGACAGCGTCTTCACGTCGCTGGACTTCTCCTTCCCGCTGAAGATTGGCATTGTGAACGGATTATATCTTGCCGACACAGCGGAGATCGCGAGCAATGTGGATACTTCGATGACAAGCTCTATCGTGGAAGGAACTATCGGTTTCAGTCTGGCGAGTACATTCCCTGTTGCACTGGATATCTATTCCAATCTGATCAAAGCGGATGCGCTCGATCCTACGAAACCCTCAACGGATACGTTGACAAATTCCGTGATGCGATTCCCACAGGACAGTACGAAACTGCCGCTCGGTGTGCCGGGGGCGCTGGATAACCAGGTGAAGATTGAATATCGGGATATAACACTGACGGGGGATGATGCGAAGAAGATTTCGGATGCGAAGTTCAATGCGGTGGAGATTAAAATGCGGACGGCGGCGGATGGCGGCAATACACCGCTGGCATTCGTGCGGGACGACAGTATTCAGGTGGTTACGATCGCAAACATCAAGTTCAAAGTAGATTTTGACAAATTCAAATAACAACCATTCTATTACGGAGAAGACTATGAACAGCAGTAATCAGTTCTTCAAAACGATATCCGGGATCAACGTTCTGCTCCTGGTGAGTATGGTTGTTGTTAACGTGCTCACCGCCGGAGGAGATAAATATTCGCCGAAAACGGTCGCAATGGGAAGGGCATTTGTTGCCTCGTCCCGCGGACTGGATGCCGTCGGATTGAATCCTGCCAATCTGGCGCTGGATGACCGGAATGCCACGGTCACGATCAATCTTGTGCCGCTCGGTTTTTCCGTCGGCAGCGACCTTTTTAACTACAAGATTTATAATGATTATTTTACCGGAGTGAAGGTGATCAATCCTGTTACCGGTGCAGAAGAAACTGTCGGCCGCGAACTTTCCGACGCCGATAAGAGCGAGATTCTCGGACTATTTCCCGGCGGTATGGCCCGGACACAGTTCTCCATGGAAACCTCGCCGATTGGTTTGTCGTTCCAGGTCGGTGATTTCGGATTCGCAATCGTTCCGTCCGTGCAGAGTGTGGTAAACCTGGACTTGCCGGAAGGGTATATGAAATTCATGCTGAACGGGTTGGAAGAGAACGGTTCCATTTATAATCTGAGCGGAACAGCAGTGAATGCATCCTCGGTGGCAGAAGTAAATTTCTCCGCCGCCTACAAATTACCGTACAATACGCCGGAACTTGATGAACTGACCGTCGGTGTCGGCTTGAAATATCTTCTCGGCCTTGGGTACATCATCACGGACAAATATAATTCCACGATCTCGAACAGTCCGTACAACACCACGCCGGACGCCAATGGTAATCTGATCAATCTAAATGCGAACTTCGACTTTCTGCAGTTTACCGCGTCGCCGGATCCTGATTCTCCGGAACCGGTCGGCTCCGGTATGGGATTCGATATTGGTGTTTCCGGTCTGCTGTACGATGCTTTTCGCGTCGGAATCAGTGTGACGGATATCGGTTCCATCACCTGGGATAAACGAACGAAAGCGATCATTGGCAGTGCAAATTTGAATATTGTCGGGGTCGCGGAAGCGAGCGCACAAGATTCGTTGAAGGATGCATTCAAAGGAAAGACGGTCGATACGACAGGATTCACGTACAGCCTGCCGACGGCACTGCATGCCGGTGTTGCAGTGCAGCTGGACGATGTTCTGGAAGATTTCCCGTTCCGCTGGTTGGTGGCGGCGGACCTGCATCTGGGATTCAATAACGTTGCGGGTAACACCACTCTGGCGCAGTATTCCATCGGTATGGAACTGGATCCGCTCGCGGGTTGGCTGCCGCTGCGAACCGGAATTCTTGCGGGAGGCCGCGAACGTTTCGCATGGTCGCTGGGTTTTGGAATCCATCTGGCCAATACATTCGATCTGGATTTTGCAACGCAGAGTATTGCGATCCTGACTAATCCGGATAGTTTCCGGACAGGTTCTTTCACGATGGGTATGAGATTGAGATTATAATTGACTGCAGCAATGCAGGAGAGAAATCCCCGGATGAGAATCCGGGGATTTTCATTTTAAATAGACCGCCGCAACCGGGCGACTGGGATCATCATTGATTCGCGATATTTTGCAACGGTGCGCCGGGCGATGTTGAATCCTTTTTCTTTTAAGATAGCGGCGATATCCTCGTCGCTCAGCGGTTTGGATTTGTCTTCTACTGTAAGGATCTCGCGGATGCGGGCCTTCACTTCCTTATTGGAGACATCTTCGCCGCTTTGGGTGCTGATACCTTCGCTGAAGAAGTAACGTAGTTCGTAGACACCGAAATCGGTTTGAACGTATTTCCCGTTCACCACACGGCTGATGGTGGAAATATCCATCCGGATGACCTCCGCGATATCCTTATAGATGAGCGGTTTCAATCCTTCGCCGGTGTCGAAGAATTCCCGCTGGCGGTTCACGATCTCGTGCATCACTTTCAACATGGTTTCGCGGCGCTGGTAGATGGAAGCGATGAACCATTTCGCGGCGTCAAACTTCGACCGGAGGAACTGTTTCGTATCGGCACCAACTTCTTTGTTCCGCTTCGACATCAGGTCCTTATAATTGCGGTTGATGCGGAGCGGAGGGACATTCTTGTCGTTTAACTGGATGATGAAATTATCCTCATCCTTCGTAACAATGAAGTCTGGTGTGAGATAATTCTGCTGCGCATCGATCGTTCCTTCGCCCGGTTTCGGATTCAGGTGAGAGATGATCTCGAGGATCCGTTTTACATCGTCGATGGAAATGTTCAGAATTTCGCCGATCTTTTCGTAGTGTTTCTTCGTGAATTCGTCGAAATGGTTCTGCAGCAGAGTCCTCGCATGGTCCAGCAGTACGGGATTTCCTTTGGCGTATTCCAGCTGGACGAGCAGGCATTCCTGCAGGGAACGGGAAGCGATTCCGACCGGTTCCAGCCTCTGGATGATTCGAAGGACTTCTTCGACCTGTGGAACGGTGAGGTGGAGCTTATTGCTTAAATTGATATCATTGACAATTGATTCCAGGTCACGCCGCAGGTATCCGTCTTCGTCTATATTGCCGATGATCTCTTCGGCGACCTGCATACCCATCTCCGTCACTTCGGCAAGGTGCAGCTGGTCCAGCAGTTTTTCTGCCAGCGGAGTGGTAGCGGCGATCGGGATCTCTTCTTTCTCTTCGTCATCATTCTGTTGCTGAACTTCACGGCGCGGCGCGAACGATTCTTCGTCGCTCAGATAGTCCTCGAACGAGAACTCGTCCTTTTTCTTTTCTTCTTCCTCTTTTTTTGCCTCTTCCTCGACTGCCGGAGTAGCATCTGCGGTTTGTTCCACTTCGGTTTCGCCGTCTGCCCCTTCTTCGAGTAAGGGATTAATTTCGAGCTCGGTCTTGATCATTTGTTCCAGAGCAAGCGTAGGGAGCTGCAGAAGTTTCAGATACTGGATCTGCTGCGGGGTGAGTTTTTGAAGGAGGCGCTGCTGTTGTGATAAGTGTAGCATCAGTGTCGTTGTGTGTTGATTGTTTCGCTCAATTGTGAATTCCAGTCTGCACCGAATGCGCGTTCCAGCGGTGCAGAGACATAGCGGTGCAGTTTCATCCCTTCCTGTTTCCCTTTATCCAGTGCCGGTTCACACTCGCTGAAATATTCATAATGAATTTCCGTGCCGTCTCTCCGTATCCGGACAGGGAACAGGTGACACGAGATCGGTTTTTGCCATGTGCTTTTCTTTTCGTAAAAGGCGCGTTCGAAGGAACACTTAGCGATATCTCCGTCAAAATAAACAAAGACGCACGCCTTGCCGTCCACGCATTGAGTGGCATAATTACCGGGCCCGCCGTCCACCAATCCATATCGCCCGATGGCGATGCGGTGTTCCACGGGAAGAAACTCTTCGACCTTCGGATAGAGTTCGGCGATCATTTTCACTTCATCATCCTTTAACGGCGCTCCGCGTCCCCCGGGGAATGTACAGCAGGCGCCTTTGCATGCGTTCAGGTCGCATGCAAATTTCGTTTCTGCAATGGAATCGTCTACCGTTATTTCGCCGATGATGAACATATTCTTGGAATAAGATAAGAATATTTTGAGGAAGGAAAAAGAAGTACCGCACTTTGCTGCAACGATTTTCTATACTTTCGAAAACATTTTTCCCGCCAATTGCCTCACAAACCCTTTGAATTCGAGACTGAGAAGGTTCACCAGTGCGTCCGACGAAGAAAGCTGCGACTGTTCCGAAATCTGGTCGATATGTATCGGAACTTCGGTCAGGACATCAGCGATTCTCTGTTCGAATGCATTTAACTGCGGCGGTTCTGCTGCAGGAGGGAGATCGGAGAGGATAGGACGGAGAGCAACGGACAGCTCTTCGATGATATCGTCTACCGATTGGACGAGTTTTGCCTGACCATTGCGAATAAGACGATTCGTGCCGTCGCTCTTTTTTTCGTTGATTGGCCCGGGGATACAGAAGAGTTCTCGGTTCTGATCAAGGGCAGTTGTAGCGGTGATCATGGCTCCGCCATCCTCTCCCGATTCTACGATGAGAGTGCCGAGGGACATGCCGCTGATGATGCGGTTGCGACGCGGGAAGAATCCGGGATGTGATTGAGTACTCATCGGCAGTTCGGAGATGACTGCGCCGCGATGTTTTGATTCGATCATTTCCACCAATTTCTCATTTTCCTTTGGATAGATCTTGTCCACACTGCCGCCGAGGACGGCGACCGTTCTGCCGTGATGGAGCGCCGTTCTATGGACGATCGTATCGACGCCGCGCGCAAGTCCGCTGATTACTGCGATCCCGCGCCGTGCCAGTTCCCGGGCAAAGGATTCGGCGATCTGTTTTCCATATGCGGTGGGATGACGGGTGCCGACGATGGCGATGGAATATTTATCGTTCTGCTGAAGTTTTCCGCGGACAAAAAGGAGTGCAGGAGGATCGTAGATGTTTTTCAGGTGTTCCGGATAGTCCGGATCCCAATAAGAGACGATATTGCCGTTTACTTTATTTACCAAGGAGAATTGCCGTTCAATGGCACGCTGATCGACCGGTGCATGACGGATGAAGGATGCATCACTTTCTTTGATACCTTTGATCCGGACGAGGGAACGAGGATCAGCAGAAAGGAGTGCTTCCGTAGAACCGAAATGATCGATGAGATGGATGATCTTTCTGTCGCTGATCTTCGGGATCGACCGCAAGTGGATCAGGTCCCGGATGTGGATTCCGGTCTGCATCCACCCGTCTAACCGACAATCTCGTTTCGGAACCGTTCCGTCAATGCAGCCGCCTCATCGCGGGTTTTTGCTTCGGCGATGATGCGGATGATCGGTTCGGTATTCGATTTGCGCAGGTGCACCCATGAGGCAGAGAAATCGATCTTCAACCCGTCTTCGAAGTTTGTCGTTTCCGTTTTGGAGTATTTTTCGTGCAGACGTTTCAGGATCGCGTCCGGTGCCAGCGTCCCGAGTTCGATTTTTTCTTTCACGATCTCATATTGCGGCAAGCTCGCTTTCAATGCCGATGCTTTACCGTCGAAATCGGCCAGCAGCTGCAGGAAAAGTCCGATACCGACGATGGCATCGCGTCCGAGGTGAACAGCCGGCAGGATAACGCCGCCGCTTCCTTCTCCCCCAACAATGGATCCGAGCTGTTTCATCCGTGATGCGACATTGATCTCGCCGACCGGTGTGCGGTAAACTGTCGCGCCGTATTGCTTCGCCACATCCTCCACTGCGCGTGTTGTGGAAAGGTTGACGACTACAGAATGACCGGTTCTGCCTGCTTTTTTTTCTTCCGCAAGGACAAATTGTGCTGCAGAAACGATCGTATATTCTTCCACGAACGGCTTTCCTTCTTCGGTGATTAACACCAAGCGATCCACATCCGGATCGACAGCAATGCCGAGGTCGGCTTTTTCCTTCACCACTCGTGCACTCAAGTCGGTAAGATTCTCCGGGATTGGTTCCGGAGTGTGTGAGAATATTCCGCTAACCTCGCAGTTCATTTCAATCACTTCACAACCGAGTGCGCGGAGCAGTTTTGGTGCAATATTCCCGCCGGCAGCGTTGACTGCATCTACCACAACTTTCAGTTTCCTGCCTGCGATCTTCTTCGGATCGATCCCGGGCAGGGAAAGGATATACTTGATGTGTTCGTCGATGAACTGTAGATCCTCAATTAATTTTCCCTGTTCATTCCATGTGCTGTATTGGAAATGTCCCCGGTCTGCGATCGACCAGAATTGTTTGTTCTCTTCGCCGTTCAGAAACATCCCGGATGATCCGATGAATTTTAATCCATTCCAAATCATAGGATTGTGGCTAGCGGTGACAGCGATCCCTCCGGCGGCCTTCTGTTTTTCGATGGCGAGTCCGACAGTTGGAGTGGGACAGACACCTAACGAAACCACATTGCAACCCATCTGCAGTAATGTAGCGATAACAATATCGGCGATCGGCTTGCCGGTGATCCGTCCGTCGCAGCCAACAATGATGGTGCCGCGATTACAGTATTCCGCAAAGCCGGCGGCATATTTAACGATTGTTTCGGGAGTCAACGATTGACCGACAATACCGCGGATGCCGGAGATGCTTACCATTAAGGACATATGGTTGCTTTCAAAAAAAGGAGAAAAATTCGTGCAACAAAATAGTGATGAATGCCAAGGCAAGCAAGCGTTCGGGAGAAAAATCTGTAGGCGGGTAAGGTCTTTCTCGTTTAAAAAAATTGAAGAACCGATTGTGATATTTACCTGTTGCTGGACCCATCCCCGTTACGAAGTGATGGCTTCGCCAAAGAGCTTCCTTCGGGAGAGAAATCTCGGTTTTTGACTTCAAGTATTAAAACGAGATTCCTCACTCGGTCCTTCGGACCTTCGTTCGGAATGACAAATAAAATTCATTTTTGAGACCACTTCTAATATTTTTGGTAGGGTTTTATACTGGGTGCTGCCAAAAAAAAAGGCGGGTGTGACCCGCCTGATATGAAAAAATATTTATTATTTCTTTTTTCCTTTTGCGGGGAGTTTTGTTTTCCAATCAGCAACCATTGTTTCGAAGGAAGAGGTATTTGCCCCAGATTTTTTGCCCGTTTCGATCGCTTGTTCTCCAGTTTTGACCGCGTCAACAAATTTTTCCATTGCTGCATACAATTGTGCTTTTACGGAGAGATATCCCCACGATGGATTGAGTGCCAACGCACGATCGATGGATTTCAAGCCGCCTTCATAGTCGGATTTGCTGTCCAGCGAGAAGCGCGCCAGAAGCGCTGCCTGTTGTGCTGCCTGCATTTTATAGCTGTTCTCTAATTTCGTCACATTGTCCACAGTATTAGTATTGATGACGAATGGGATCGCTACTTTTTCCCAGCGAAGGGAGACCTTTGCCGATGAAACTCCGAGTTCCGAGAAACTGTAAGAGAGCCATTCTTCGTGCGGTGCCTGTTCCGGTTTCACGGTGAAGGAAAGGACATTCTTGGTGGAGTCATACGTGTATGCACCCCATTGATCTGCAAATGAATTGAAAATGACGGTCCATTCTGTTTCGTTCGGTATGACGAAGAAGGAATATTTTCCTGCTTTCAATGTCGTTCCATTGATCTGGACATCCTCAGAAAAACTGAAAACGGTCGCATTGTTTGCACCGGCACGCCAGACCTGTCCGAACGGGACGAGCTTGTTCCATATCTCGCGACCTTTAACACCGGGACGATGATAGGTGATGGTCGCTTCTGCGATACCTATGGTCTGAGTGACAGAAGCATACGGACTGACCCGCAGCAGTTTGGAAGGGGATTGCTGGGCAAACACAATGGAGGCGGCCACGATGACGGTGAAGAGTACGGAAGCGATTTTTTTCATGGTTATTCCTTTTTGATGATGATGGTGAGTTGAAAGCTACAACTGACAGGGAAGGGAAAAAGTTTCCATTTGATGCGTTGAATATAAGAAAAATATTCGTACTTTCAGGTAGAAAAATGCGGGCGTAATTCAGTGGTAGAATGTCAGCTTCCCAAGCTGGACGTCGCCGGTTCGAGCCCGGTCGCCCGCTAAAGAAAATTCCCTTAACGATTGTTAAGGGAATTTTTGTTTTAAAGACCGTGGTGTATTGACACTCTGGACCCTTCGACTCGTCTCGCTGCGCTCAACTCGCTCAGGGTGACTATGTGTTCTTTTGTGTTCTCTGTTTGAATGTGTATTGACACTCTGGACCCTTCGACTCACTCGACAAACAGCGTCGGGATCGCTCAGGGTGACTATACTTTCCTCTGTGTCTCGATTTCTTTCGATTCAACCTGGTTTTGTCGTTTCTTAATACAGAGTGACTACATTGGGGAGTAAGAATCTCTGCGGTTTCCTAATTCAACGGACCGACCGGTTTCTTTGCTGCAAGGATTACCGCTCCGGAGACAACGGCAATTCCAGTGACGATCCCGACAGTGAGCCAGGGATCGGTTTTGCCGCTGAATAAGCTTGGTGCTGGTGGACGTTGTTTCTTTGCGATGGGGGCATTTGGATTGACCACTTTAATCACCGATATTTTAAAGGTGAATTTATAATCGGTTTTTTTCTCTCCGATCTTTATCGGCAGCACAACATCCAATTTCTTTCCAATATTTTGAGTGATCAATTTCCTGCCGGAGACAGTTCCGCTGTCCAGCGTGGAGAAAAGATCTTTTTCCACCCATCCATCCTCGGTCCAAAACACGTGGGTCCGGGGGATGAGAATGTCCTGCAGATAACCCCGAGGAGGGATCAGCATTGGGGCAAATCCTTTGATCGAATCTGAATACAGGCTTTGCGTGTTTCGCGCGGGGATAAACTTATTATCGATGCCGATCATCGCTCCACTGGATTCCACTTGCAGCTGCTGCGGGGTGAGATTAAGTACGGTTAAGGAAATGGCGGCATCGTCGATTGTAAAAGAGATGCTGACATTGGAATCCTTGAATTCCATTTTTGGAGAAATGACCGGCTCAATTAGCTGGTACACATAGAGATACTTTTTGCCGTTTACTCCCGGGGCAGGATAGGAAGAACCACATCCGGCGAATCCCTGCAGCATTATGGCGGAGACGAAAACCATCGTGGTAAACAACGCTGCCGGTCTTTGCAATGTGGACTGCTTCATAAAAGGTTCCCCTGAACGGTTGAGCTTCTATCTAATAGTGTTCCTTTTTCGGATGAAAGTCCTTGATAGAGCTAAATTGTTCGAATGTTTTCAATTTCCCCAGCGGTGTCATCATGCCGATCTCTTTGCGCGGTTGGTTATTGTTGTAATCAAACAAATAGTTATTCACCATTCGTTCTGCATCACCCGGTGTATTGAAATTGAATCCGATAAATACTTCCGGAGAATCGAATTTCCGGATACGCTCGGCGTACAGTTTTGATTGGGACTGTTTTCGGGTCGGGATATGCTGTTTGATTCCCAGACGCCGCAGATTCTGTGTGAAGGCATGTGTGCGGGAGCGCGACATGGCGATGCTGGTAAATGCGTTATCCAGCGGCGTGTGGATGTAGTGGATAGGGAACGGGAAGGATGTCAACAAAAACTGCACAAAGTCCAGCGCGGACAATGTGGAGTGACGCGCGTAGATCCGCGAGACGCGCAGATGCGTGCATTCGTCGATGGCGGCATAGTAAAAATGTTTTTGCTTGCCGATCGGTTTTTCGAACGGCTTCACAAAAATGATCACCCGGTCTCCGGGGAGCAATGGTTCATGCGGTTTCACTTTCCTGCGGTGCGATTTTGTTTCCTTCATATCGATGCCGCTCCGGCGAAGAATCTTCCAGATGGTGTTCTCCGCCAATTCGATGCCATACCATAATGACAAATACAGTTGCAGTCGCTTTTGACCGAACCCGGTCTGTTCGCGCAGACTTTTCAATCGTTGGATAATATGTTCCGGAGTGGCGCGGGGATTGTGATGCGGTTTGCGAGAACGGTTTTGCAGACTGTCGGAGGATTTCTGCGCTGTGTTGTACCGTTTCCACCATTTATAAAATGTTTTCCGGCTGATTCCGAATTTTTTGCAAACAAGAGGGACTTTTTTTACCCGTTCATATTCGGCGAACCACTCCAAACGCTCTTCGGGAGTCGGCAGGATTTCTTTTGGTTCTATGTTTGCATTGTTCAACAAATTTTATTTAGATAGGTGACAGCGATGTGGATAAAAAAACTATCTAAATGATTCTTCACAGATAGATAGTTTTTAATGACTTAAGAAATTCCTTATTTGATCAACAGCATTTTCTTTGTTTGGGCAAAACTTTCAGTCATAATTTGATAAAAATACAAACCACTTGCAACAGAAGTACCGAGAGTATTTTTCCCATTCCATTGAACACTGTATACTCCCGCATTTTTGGGCTCATTTACAAGATTTGCCACTTGTTGTCCGAGCACATTGAATATGGTAAGTGTCACAACACTGCGCTCCGGTAGTGCAAAACGGATGGTTGTAGAGGGATTAAAGGGATTCGGAAAATTTTGTTCCAGAGCAAATGATGTCGGAAGTTGCGATCTCTCAGCAACATCCGTCAGAATAGTTGGATTGAAGACGAATTCATCCCTGGAAGAGAATGGATGAGAACTGCTGATGAGCAAATCTCCCGCCTCGTTCAGAAAATTTTTGTCCGGTGTGGGATTGGATAAGGTTGGTGACTGCCGGTAAAATCCTAATCGATAGATATACGGGATATTCTTATTGGTGCGCAGAGCAACTGAGAGATCAGTCCCGCCTTTGGAAGAATCATACTGTGATCCTGAAGGATCGTACGCATCATCAAATAGATACACGGTATTTTCCAATGTGACGGGATTATTCGTCTTGGTCAGGTCCCACTGGTGATTCCTATTCCGATCATTTACAACAACGGCCAACTGACGAGGTGAAGCTCCGCTGATATCAAATACGGCGAATGGAATCGGGAGAAAACCGATGTAATGCATTGTTAAACCGAGATTGTTCTCCTGACGATAGAAGTATGCCTTTTGCGACCGCGATACATTTGTTGAATCGTAAAAATACTTCTCATTCTGGTCATAGGTTTTGTTCCCATTCGTGTCTTCATAATCGGTCATCGTCGAAAACTGCAGACGGACATCCTGAATGGAGGCATAATGGAATATTGATGAGCCCCCTGCTGTGTCCACATAGGGAGTCAGATTGAACCAGATGTCATCATTGAAAGGACTATACTCTGCCGAAGTCTTTGCAACAGTGGAAATGTTATTGGCGATCAATTTGAATCCGTCAAACTCCGGCAGTGAAGGGGAAGTATTGAACGTGAACGATGGAGAAAGTCTTTCTGCAAGGATTGTTCCGGTTGTCGAGTCTTTCAATCCAAACATATTGCGCGCAGGATATCCTGCCGAGTCGATACCGTAAAGAATGTACGTATGGTCTTTGATCTTCGATTCATCCGTTACGATAACATCAAACGTACCGGCGGCACTTCCTTTTGTTTTTGTCACTGTCGGCGGGAATTGTTGAATCTGTGCGACAGGGAGGGTGATTTGACCGCTCCATATCCTGCCTACTGAATCGGTCAATGTGCAATGAATGATGCATTCATCGCCGACGAAATTGGACGGAAGTGCAAATGAAAGATAGGATGACGGAGCGCTCGCCAGATACACCGTGCTGACGGTGTCCATTGCCGGAAGGTGTGTAATGACCAATTGCTTCGATGGCGTGTTGACATCGGCTGTAATAGTCACGTTCGACAATGGCTCGGAATGCGGGTTCCGCAAAGAAAATCCGAACCGAACGGTCTCACCGGGATTTGGAATGCCATCGTTGTTCAGATTGTCCGAATACACTACCGGTTGGATCATCCGGACGGCCGGCACATGCAACAAAACGACAGAATCCCACCGGACACTGTACGTTTCAGTATAATGTGTTAGATCGATAAAATATTTCTTCAAGCTTGCCGGTACTGTGAAGGTGTAACTATAAATATTATCGTTTGCGACAGCGTCGCCGTTTGTTCCATCATTTACGAGAAAATACTTTTGTATATAGAGTGAATCGCCGCCATATACATAAATTTTAGTAGAATACGATTGAATTTGGGCCGATGATGCGGTGAAGAGTACGGTTGCAGAAGTGTCATCCTGTTTTAAGGTGGCCGCTTCAATATGGGGCAAGTCGCGGAAATTGTTTAGATAAGCTTTTTTTGCAAGATCGGTCGTTGCTCGCAATTCGGTGATGCTGTTCAATCGGTCGGTTCCCCGTGCGATCACGAATGCGCCGACAACTTCCTGTGTGTCTCCCGGTGCAAACGTAAACGGACCGCAGGAGATCATTGCACGCCAATCGTAACCGAATAGTCCTGATTCCTTGTACGTCCACCCAGTACCGGTAACAGGATCACCGGACCATACAAATGTTGTTGGTTGATGGGAAACCGGATTAATGATCGGATTGCCTTCGGTTGCGAGCCCCTGCAATGCCCACAATGCTTTCCTTGGGAACATTACTGAACCTAATGGCGGATCCGCAGAGTATAATTCAAAAACATTGTGTGAGCTCGCTGTGAGATTTCGATATCCTTTAACAAATTTCCCGTTGACAAACGCACTGTCGGCGGCCGATGCTATCTGCGGACCCTGTATGAAAACGTACCCATTCGCGGGCGGACGGTAACCATATCCGAATGAATATGCATCATCATTATCTGCATTAAAGAAATATCCCAAACTCCTGTTTGTGTCACAGCCAACGACATCGTCATCGGCATCACCCAAATCTGTGTCGGTCCACAATCCGATATGAACGCTGTCGTATGTCGCATCACTTTTGTTAATGATCTTCCATTTTATATACATCACATCGCCCAGCGGACCGGACTGATTTGTACCAAAATACGTTGCTTGGACTTCGATACCCATAGGCAGTGTTGTGCCGAGAGAGTTATGCTTGTTACTGTCGACATCATTATACACAGACCAAAGTGTTTGATCACCGAGCAGCTGCGGTGTATCGATGCCGGCGTCCCATTGTCCGTTCTTATTGATATCGATATACGGAGCGCCCAAATCCCCGGGCCATTCGGCGTAGTCGACATTGTTTGCCGCATTGTCCCCGACATTGATCTTGTAGATCCGGTATCGCTCGTCGTAGGGATTTCCCGCTGCTGAAGGATCATTGGTAATGGTGTTGAATGTGGAAAGGATAGGACCCGGCTGAAATTCTGTTTGGTAGCACTGAACAGCAGTTCGTATCGAATCCGATGGGATATGTTTGCCGACGATCCACAGTCCGGAAGTAAACACGGCAGATTTACCGCTTCCTTTCGGCCATTCAAGCCCAGCTTTACCAGTTTTCAGATAATCGGCATACTGTCCGGCGCTGTTGATGGTCGCATTGATACGGTTACCGTCGAACTGTTTCCATTCTAAGGCGGCAGTTTTTTGAATTCCCGTCTGTTTCGAAAGAATCTTCTTTTGAGCGGGAAGAAGAAGTATAACACAACATAGCAAAATCGGGACATATAGATTTTTCATTACAGCCTCCGCAAGAAATCTATTTTACTAAAAGCATTTTCGTTGTGAAACTCACATTATTTGCGATCATACGGCAGAAATACAATCCGCTGGTGACGGTTCTTCCGGCGTCATCCCGGCCGTTCCACACAACGGAAAAGGTGCCGGCATCTCTGCTATCGTTCAATAATGTACGCACTTTTTGTCCGAGAGTGTTATAGATATTCAGCGATACACGGGTTTGTGCCGGGACAGAGAACCGTATGGTGGTGGTTGGATTGAACGGATTGGGATAGTTTTGTTCTAATGAAAACACTTCCGGTATCGTATTTTTGTGTTGAATAACATTAGCGGGGACGCTAGGATCGAGCGCAAGTGATTGTAGATAGTATACTCCGGTGCTGCCGATTTTTGTACCGATGCCGGAGGAAGTGTCAATAGTGACGAAGAATGTTTGATTGATGATTGCACTATCCATTATTCCATACAGTTTGTCATTCACATCGAACATCAGAGCGCGGACTCGGTTGCCGACTTTCACCCGACCGATTCGTGTAATCTGTTTTGTTGCCAGATTAAGCTTGAAAATTGCATCAGCCGTATCTTTGATTCCAGGAATAGGAATTTGTGCATAATAGATTTCATTCGTTGTACGATTATAGGACATCGACTTGATGCGGTGGCCATTTAAAAAATGATAGACGGTGTCGATACTCCCGTTGTTGATGTTGAACTTGCCGATAATCTTATCCCCTGCGAAGAGCAGATCGTCATTGTTCATGAATGAAATACCGCCGCTGATAGTGGCACCGGTCAGTGTAGCTTTCACGGGGATAGTGGAAGGTCCAGTGCTGCTAATTCTGAAGAGAGTGATTTCACCATACGTTAATTGTCTTAATGAATATAATTCCCTTGTTCCGGGATGGACGGCCATATTGAAGACAAACGTTTCCGGTTCACACCGAGTGACCAGAGTTGCAACGCCGTTGCTCGGCGTAATCGTATAAAGATTTTCACTATCGGAAGCGTATATCAATCCGGGAACCACAGGATCTATTTTTGCACCAATGCCGTTTAGACCGAATTTGAGAAGAGGATGCATTGGGTCATTGGTCTTCAATACAATTGTATCGCTCAATCTTCCCACAGTCGTCGGTTGGAAGACGAATTTAAGCGGGAGGGAAGAGCCGCCCGCAATTTTTACCGTATCGACATCGGGATACGTGTTGAAGAACATACCTCCAGAAAATGTACTTGTGGTAAACCGTAAAGTATCACTTCCAAAATTGGCAATATTAAAGCTGATCGTATCACTCGTGCTTCCAACAAATGTTTTCGGAAAGTTTAATAAAGTCGGATCTTCATTGAAATATATAAGAGGTGCCTGGCCAGCGAAAGAAAATGGAGTATAATTATTCTGAAAAGCTGCAAGTATGCTGTCGGCATATTTCCTCAACATTGTGATGCTTGCAAGATTGTCCGTACCGCGTGCAATCGTAAACGCGATAACGATTTCCTGCGTATCATTTTTTGCCAATGTGAAAGGCCCTGTTGAGAACATGGACCGCATATCACCGGAAGATCGTCCTGATTTGTCCAGCGTCCAACCAGTTGCTGTAACAGGATCACCGGGGAAAATGAACTTTGAAGGAAGATTTGTTACCGGATCTATGAACGGTTCTCCGGTCTTACCTTTGAGTCCTTTTTGATAATTGTATGCCTGTGATGCAAAGTCTGCTGATCCAATCCAGGGATCATCCCATATTCCATAGAAAAACACTGAGTGTGACGACATCGGTAGATTTTTTCTCAGGGTTCTTTTCTCCCCTCCGAACCAGGCCGTATCATTATCATTTCCCGTAAACACCATCGGTCCCTGCAATAAAATAAATCCGTTGGCAGGGGGTGCAGTTCCATAGGCAAAACTTCCTTCATCATTGTTGTCCCCATTATATACATACGCCATTTGGCGTACGGTGTCAACACCTGCTCGATCGTCCGTAGCGTCACCGATATCAGTATCACTCCAATAACTGATAAAGACACTATCATAATCCGCATCGCTTTTGTTAATGAATTTATACCGCAAAAAAACAGTGTTTTCCGCAACACCAGATGCTGCAAACAAAAAAAACGTCGATTGCAATTCTATGCCCATCGGATTTGTGCGCCCGACGGGATAATGGTTTTGAATATCGACATCATTTGAAACTGTCCACAACTGCTGATCTCCTGTCAGTGCCGGTTCATCGATTCCATTATCCCAAACTCCATTGTTGTTCAGATCATGGAATGGAGCACCGAGATAACCGGGCCATTGAAGATAATCTGTATCTTTAATACCACGTGTGATTTTATAGAGCCGATATTCAGGTTTGCGATAATCATCTGCCGCTGCCGGATCGTTCGTGGTTGTATTGAATGTCGAAATAATCTTGCCATGATGGTATTCACTCTGGTAATACATTACCGCTGTACGGAGAGAGTCGGATGGTTTGTGTTTTCCAATGATCCATAACCCGGACGTGAATACAGCATTTTTTTGTGTTCCTCTCGGCCATAACAATCCTGAAGATCCCGTCTTAAGTTCATCGCCAAAGATTCCGTCGTAGGAGATTACCGCGCCGATTTGGTTCGCATCCGTCGAATTCCATCCCCGAAGAACTGCAGGGGACGAAACTTTTGGGAGTCTTTGAGGGAATAAGAGTCCCAGAGGAAGAAGAATGAATACCAGGAGTGCAATACATCGACTTGAAATTGAATGCATGTTGAACCTTTTACGTGTGAAGGATGCAATATTATTTTGATCTACAAATTATCTAAGCAACTGCATCTTCTTAGTGATTCTTGTTCCCTCTGCTTCCAGTCGATAGAAATACATCC
>Ga0172379_10001535_pt1 | contig 45508 bp, 49 predicted proteins | sample GrowelOW334metaG_FD_119756 | JGI IMG/M metagenome (GOLD analysis project Ga0172379, IMG submission 119756) | Groundwater microbial communities from an aquifer near a municipal landfill in Southern Ontario, Canada - Groundwater well OW334 metaG | ecosystem: Environmental > Aquatic > Deep...
AGGAGACTTGAAAATGATGAAAATGATCAACGTGAAGACTTGGCTTGCCAATACCGACGACATCGCCAAGGGCATCACCAACCCGACTCGTCGCGGCAACATGAAAGCGCAATGCGACGAGTTTGCCAGGTGGGTCAACGGCTCGGCTGAGATGAACGTGCTGCAGGCGGCCCAGCTCGAGAAGGTGATCGTCCACGCCGCCGACATCAGGATCGATCCGTTCCAACAGATCATGATCGCCGGCGTCATCAATGGCTTCCATGCCTGACGAAGCCGCCACCGCCCCGCCGGCCTTTTATACAAAGGCCGGCGGTTTTCTTTTTACCTATATAAAAATTAGAAAAGAAAAAGCCCCGACAAACATGCCGGGACTTCGCATTGTTGCTATCTGTAGAAAAAGAACCAGACAACGAAGAACACTGCCAGGCCACAGATAATGCCGAGCAAATGCATGCGCCACGAAATCTTTCGTGTGTGTGCCATCAGAGCTTTCCTTGTTAGGTGCAGTTGTAGCTGTCGAGGCTGTAGACGGGTGAGTCGCGGCCGTTCGAGACGGTCGAGAAGATGATATTCGGCACGCAGCTGTTGCGGAGCTTATCTCTTCCCCACTTCTCTACCTCGTCGAGAAAGATGTTATGCGCAATGACTGTATCCGAGCGTTCGCCCCAGTCTTTGTCGATCATCAGGCGATCAAAGATATCTGGCCACTCGCGCTTGATCTCCTTGTCGCGAAATTCGATGAGTCCCGATGAGTCGCAGTCTTTGATCTGCGAGCAGACCTTGAAGAGCTCCCAACTTCCACCAAACGATGGAGAGTACCTCTCGAAGGCGCCGGGTATATGCGCAATGCGGTTATTGCCGAACCCGATTCTTGAGTCGGGATCAAACCACCTCATCGCGGTCGGCCATATATTGACAAACCATGCCACGCAGATGAGCGCGACAGCGAGCATGAAGATCGAGAGAAACACCCCGCCGATCGTGAACGGTTTTACTTTAGTCGCAGATGCTTCTGTGGTCATCGGAACTCTCCCTTGTTGCGTCTGCATATATAAATACCACAGAATACAGCGTTTAGCAAAACAAAACCGCTCCTCATTTCTGAAGAGCGGTTTTGAAATCCAATGTCGAGGAGGATTAGTTGTTGTGTTTGTTGATCTGCTCGCGAGTCTTCTCGAGGAAGCGCGATGCGGCATCTTGGCCACCAAGGCCAAACGCCAAACCAAAAGCGAGCGAGAGTGCTACCACGATACCCATGAAGAGTGTTTGGAAGTACTGCGCGCCGATGCCGATCTGGCTAAGCGCCATGATGATTGCAAAGCCCCAAATCGCCCAGCGAGTTACGGTGCCTGCAAACCCTGCCGAGCGGATGCCTGCAGCACGTGCTGCACCAACCACTACTCCTTGCGCAACTTCAGCAATCACTGCTGCTACAAGAAGGATGAGTACTGCAACAATAACTGCCGGCAAGAACGAGAGAACAACCTGATTGAGGAAGAGCGTTACCGCGGTGAGGTTAAGCACCTGGAGCGACGCCATAAGAAACACGATGATGATAAACCACTTAACGAGGCCACCAAGAAAGGCACCTGAGTTAAGAGTGTATCCTGCACGCTTTACTACATCCTCAACACCCGCGATCTTGAGCGCATGGTCAACCTTAGCTACGCGTACCGCCTGCGCGATAACACGGCCAATGATCGAGCCGAGGAACCAGCCGATGATGAAAATAATAACGGCGAACAGAAGGTTCGGAATGAAGGCAACGGTGCTCTGCAAGAGGCTTGCGAACGACTGTTGCAGTACGCTTGCCCACGTCTGAAAGTACATATCTAAAATAGCTATAAATAATGGTTGATAATCGACACCCCAATTGTAACAAGGCAGGGCCCCCAGGGGTACCCTCGTGTGGATAGCAAAAAAGCCTTAAACAGCCTCTTACTTTAGGCCAATATCAAATTTGTCGAATACGATGCGATGCGGGAAGTCGAAGACATCGCGCATGAGCTTGTCGCTCATATTGAGGCGATACAAAAAGTCGGCGCTCGAGAGCAGGGTGTAGCGAATTTCTTTGCCTATTTCGGCTTCAAGTTTTTTGATTTGATTGCGAAACGCACGCTCTTTAATTTTGTCGCCCACCACAAGCAGGTCGACATTAGCGCCCCACTCCCCCACAAAGATGCCCGAGATGATGATGAGCTTCATCACACCGGTAGGCCTAAGCCTCGAGAGCACCTCTTCGGCGCGGCCACTTACATTGAGCAACAAGTTTTGGAGAGAAAGGAGGTAGGGGAAGTCGGCTTGTATATCAAAACGGATTTGTTTGCCGCGGCGATTGCGATGCAGAAGCCCGCTTTGCACCAATGCTTCGAGCTCGCGACGAGCGCTCGAGGGGCTCACTTGCGCACGCTCTGCTGCCTCGATTGCAGTAAACGAGTGCGCTGGGTTAAACAAAAACAAACGCAAAAGTTTGAGGCGCGCGGTAGATCCGAAGATTTTTGATAGTGAGTCAGTCATAACAGCAATACAGGCTTGAGACTGCATTGTATGCAAAAAACCCGCAGAGTGCAAAACGTGGACAAAAACAAAAATCCAGGCCGTAGCCTGGATTTTTGTGAGCACAGATTGTAGGTGAGATTACTTCAACTCAACCTTGCCGCCTGCAGCCTCAACAGCTGCCTTAAGCTTGTCTGCATCCTCTTTCTTCATCCCCTCCTTAAGGAGAGTAGGGGCAGCATCAACGAGATCCTTAGCCTCTTTAAGGCCGAGCGCGAGCGCATCCTTAACTGCCTTGATAACCTGCACCTTAGCTGCACCAGCGTCAGTGAGGTGTGCGTTAAACGAGGTCTTCTCCTCGCCTGCTGCTGCGCCGCCTGCTGCAGGAGCTGCTGCAACTGCTGCTGCAGATACTCCCCACTTCTCCTCAATTGCCTTCACGAGAGTGTTGAGCTCGAGCACAGTCATCTTCTCTACTGCTTCGATAATCTGTTCCTGATTCATAAATGTAAACTTGGTGATTAATTTTTAGTCTCTGCTACCTTGCCAAGCACCACTGCAAAACGTACACGTGGTGAGTTGATGAGCTGTGCAAACATACCGCGGAGCCCATCCATACCTGGGATAGACGCAATGCCGATGATCTCTTCGCGGCTCATGTATTTGCCACCAAAGACACCGCCTGCAAACGCGAGGTGCTCGGGGAACTTCTTTACGAAGACCGCAAGTTCGCGCGCTGGAGCAATTTCGTCTTTGCCATAGGCAATCGCCGTTTCGCCTGCGAGCTCTGGGATAGTGCCTTCATATTTTGCAGCGTCAAACGCGCGGCGCACGAGTGACTTTTTTGCCACGGTGTAGCCTACGTCTACTTTGCGAAATGCTTTGCGCATTTCGCTCTGCTCGGCAACAGTGAGGCCCTTAAAGCTTGCAAAGACAATAGTCGAAGAGTCTTTTGCGATGCCTGCAACCTTTGCTACGATTTCTTCTTTCTTCTGTCGTGTAATTGCCATACTTTGTTGTTGTACAACTAGTCGGTTATTTTGGGTATAAAAAATACCCAATAAGGGCTTAGGTTCGACCTCGGCAGGAGCCTTTCGGCATTAACGCACCAAATGATTAATCTGGTTGCTACCCACTTTCTTTGGCCCTTATGCAAAAGATATTACTTTGGATGTGCCACTGTGTCAACTGGCTTCCCCATCTGGTTTGCAGCCACCAGCACCCCAAATGCCACCGCGATAATCGCCACAAACCCAAAAAAGAAACTGAAAAATGTTTTATTGAACATTAATTTTTAATGTGTGCATCAAGAAGAGTCCGTAGATTAGGGTTCCCCGGATTATTTTTTAGGCCTAATTCCAAAATATCTTTTGCTGCACTTGTGTTCGTTTTGTAGAAATAGGTATAGAGAGTATATAGTTCAGAATAGTACGCTACTGCTTTTGGTTGGATAGCAAGAGCGCCCAGGTAATTTTGTTCTGCTTTAGGGTAATCCTTAAGAACATTCATGTATATATCTCCCAAGTTACCGTGCGCAATATAGCTAAGAGAAGAAGGGACTCCTGTTGCCACATAATTCCATACTTCTATAGCACCCTCGTCATCTCCTGCAATTTTTCTATTAAGGCCAAGTTGGAGCCACAAGTCCACCCGGTCTGGTTGCTCCTTAAGCTCTGCAGTTACTTCTTCAATAAGATCTTTGAGAACAGCTTTAGCTTCAAGGGACATCCCGTCAGATACAGTGATCGGCCTATCAAGCGAAGGAAGTACCCCTCCAGGCGGTGTATCAACTCGAGTTATCGTGTATCCGCCTATATTGGTTGAAGTAGCGTTCGGATCGATTGTGAGGACAACGGGTTCATTTGACATCCTTCCAAAAAAGTACCATGCTCCGGCCGCAAGAATAAGAAATAGAAGAGCGCCGAGACCATACCATTTTTTTAAACTCAGCATATAAGAGCATTGTAGCTTTTTCCTATAAATAACAAAACCCCCTCCAGGAGGAGGGGGTTTTGTTTGCCCATTAAGGGCAGGGCCTAGCTTGCTGAATTATTTCGACAATACTTCAGAAGACATGTTCGACGATGGAAGACCGATGAGGCCAAATCCGTTTATCCAATCTGCATCACCGACAACAGCTGTGCCAGTGGTGTTTGGAGACCAGATAAAGTCATCGTTCGTATCGCTGTCGATTGCCGAGAGCGTGCCATCGAAGCCTGCAAGTGCCGGGAACGCTGCATCACCTTGAAGCGACGTCTGTACAGACGAGCCAGTGATTGCGTTAGCTACCGTACCGCGAACTTCGAAGTAACGAACTCCGCTCAATGGAACCTGCACTGGGGAGGTAGCTACGAAGTCAAGATCTGTAGCTGACGATACCCAAGTTGAGTTTCCAGTTGCGAGGATGTCCGTTGCAACAAGTGCACCGTCTGAGCGTAGACCTGACACCGGCGTAGAGAACGACGAGTCAGTGTATGCGTAGACGTTCACATCCGTAACGCTAGCTGATGTAGTAGCTATGCGGAGGGTTACTTTGCCCACACCAATGTCACCCTTAGCGTTCGATGTAACCGTGAAGCGGAGAAGCGACTGAGTGCCATTGTTGAGAGTGTTTGTAGGAACCGCTACTTTAGCGAGCGTTGGGAACGACTTGAAGATGCGTACGCCAGACACTGCAGTGCTGCCTGAGGCATTCACTGTAGCACCAGACTGTGCACCGCTACCTTGTGTGTTGCTGCCGTTTGTATCGACATCAATTGCGACAAGGTGACCAGTCGTACCAGGCTGTGAAGTACCGATACTTGCAATGTCCGCCTTAACTACGACAGTAACATCCGTGTCTCGAGTGAGTACCAGTGGGCTGTTTAGAGTCGAAGTAGCGTTCATGTTTGAACCAACGAAGGTAGCTGTACCGATCGTTACACCGTTTACCTGGAGCTGTACCTGTGTGAGGTCTGAAGCTGAAGATGAAGCAGTGTTGGTAAGCTTGAGACCAATGCGGCTAAGGTTAACCGTCTCGTTAGTTGCGCGGAGCTTGAAGGCACCGACAATAACGTTTGATCCACCAGCTACTAGTGTGTATGACGGGCTAGAAGAGTCTGTCGATACAACGAGTGAGCCGTTACCGGATACTGTCATGAGCTGACCATAGTTGTCTGCACCAGTTGCAGTAACTGAGTTACCTGAAGTATTACCAGTTGCTGAGATAGCTGCGATTTGAACTGCAGAGATACCCCACTGGAAGGTAGAAGCTGAATCAGCTGAAGAAGCTACGTTGCACTTAAGCGAGAGCTCTTTAACTGTACCCTTCGCGATAGTCAATTGATTATCAAGAGTAAAGGTAGCTGTAGTTGCAGAAGTCGTTGCAGTTGCAGACGGATTCACAACATTTGAGCCACCAGTGAGAACACCTGAAGTGTCTGAGATCTGGCAGGTTGAGAGCTTGTTAGCTGCACCGGCAAAGGCTCCACCGCTGCCGTCTTCAGTCAAAGCGAAAGAAGAGAGACGGATGTCTTCACCAGACTGTGAAGCGTCGAACTGTACGCGAGTGAATTCGACACCCTGAGCTCCAGCCACAATATTTTGTGCAGATGGAGATGAAGAGATGGCGACAGCAAGCGAAGCAGCCTTAACGGTCATCGCATTCATTGTGAAGTTACCCTGTGAGATGGTGATGGTGTTTGCAGAAGTCTGGCCAGTTGGGCTCGTCCATGAAGACGGAGTCGTATTAGCCGTAATAACTGCACCGTTTGATGCACCTGAAGGAATCTTACCCTTGATTGTGTACACCTTGTATCCAACTGGGAAAGTTACTGTATCAGTGAAAGTAGCAACCATGCTACCGCCACTCCAAGTTGCATCAACTGGACCTGCAACAACTACTCCGTTGTTATCTGAGATCGTCACGTTTGTGAGAAGACCAGTTGCAGCAGTAGAAGTAGCGAGAGTTACGGTCATACCAGTGATCGAAACTGCTTCACCCTTGAAGTCTGTTACGAAACCGCCAAGAGGCTGGTTAGGTACGTTGACCGCAATGTTTTGTGCAGAAACTTCATTTGCCTTGCCGATAGTAGTTGCAGTACCTGCAGCAACTGTCGTTGTGTTTCCTGTCCACCACGGAGTCGATCCTGCTGGAGCAGCTACACCGTAACCGTAAGTCTGACCTACGAGATATACGTCGGTAGCTTTGTCGATGTCCATGCGAACAGTGCGAGAAGCAGCACTGCCGCCAACGATATTACCCTTCACATACACATCTACTGAGTTGCCCTTTGAGATCAAAAGACCACCTGAGAATGTTGTTGTGTAGTATTTACCAGTTGAGTCGATAACGGTCGGATAGTCCGTTCCGTTAACGTTCGTAATTACATTGCCGAGATCAGAAGCGCTAGCTGTGCCAGCCTGTCGCCAGCGGAGGCTGTAGAGCTTAAGGTCTTCAGCTGAACCTGCAGTGAGGCGGAATGCTGTGAAGCGAACTCCCGTATCACCGATGTTTTTAGTCTGAGTCCCCGGATCAAACGAGCTTGTCGTGGTAGAAACGCTACCGAGTGACAAAGTCGCGTTGATGGTGTGAGAAGCACCCATGATCGGAAGTGATCCTGAAACTGCAGCAGTTGAGCTAACAGCAACGATCTTAAGGGAAACGATCTGACCAGCAGTTGCATCTGCAGTTGCAGTGATGTTACCAGCAACAGTGAGAGTCTTAGTCTCGCCAGGGTTGATGGTGAAAGAATCACCGATAACTGCTTGATGATTGCTGTTGAGGGTCTTTGAAACACCGATCTGAACATTGTTTGTAGAATCTACGAGAACAATGCCAGCGAGGTTTGAATCAACACCGAGGCCAGTGCGCTCTACAGTTATACCGTTGATTGTCTGCACTACACCAGAGTTGTTGGTAATAGTGAAGGTAGTAAACGGAACACGTGAAGCACCTTCCGGTGCGAGAGCGTTAGCAGGCTGTGCACCTGCACTAACAGTGATGCCAGGACCTGATGGAGTACCAGGGTTAGTAGTTGTGCCACCGCAAACTGCAGCAATAGCTGCGCGAGTTGCAGGACCAACGATACCGATAGCGCTCACATTGTTAAGAGTCTGGAACTTGGTTACTGCAGCCTTAGTTGCAGGGCCGAAGTAGCTAGACTCAAGACCAGGAGAACCTGCGCCAGAAACTGATACCTGAGTAGCAGCTGTAGCGTTGAGGAACTTCTGAAGTGCCATCACATCAGCACCAGTCGAACCCTGCTGGAGGGAGCGAGAGAGAGCTGGGCAAGCACCTGTTGATCCGCCAGTAGACGGAGTAGTTGGCGTGCCACCTGTAAGTGAAGCCTGCACATTTGCGATCGTCGCTGCATCAGCACCGAAGGACTGAAGAAGACCGATGATCGAACTTACCTGTGCAGAGGTAAGCGCTGCCGCGTTAGCTGGGGTTGCTGTTGCAAAAACTCCCGCAATGAGAGCAAAAGCAATAGCGATACCTGCAGCTACTGCAGAGAGCTTTGAAAAACTCTGAGTAATAGTCATACGATAATAATTTCGAACAAATTAATAATTACTTGTAATCGACGAATAAATAGAACACGCACATATCTACCTAATATCTTTTCATCCTCTCCCTTATCCCCACCTCCATTTCCTATTAAAGAAAAAAGAAGCAACAAATACTGAGAAGACAAAAATTTTGGTAGTGAGATTGGATGGGAGTTTCAGAGTTTCAGTCGGGGTGGGATAAAGTATTTTCGGTAATGTATCTACACCATAAGACGCCCTAAGCATCTTTTGCTTACAGCGTTTTTTGTGTCTTTCTGTTGTATTAAATTGTCAACGAACTCTGCAGAACTTTCTTCTTCTATATACCCTGTGCCGCCATACGTGGCAGACACTAAGCACCATTATAGAGGATAGATACGATCTGCAAAAAACCTATGTGGATAACAGGTAAAAACGAAAACGGAAACAACCCCGAGATGGGGCTCCTTTCCTGTTTTCCACATCTCCCAACATATACCAATAGCACCCCCCAGTCAATCAATATATAGAGTGGTTTTTAGACGGGTTTGTAGACGCTCCAACGGCGCTCCCCCTCCCTTTTTATGAGGCCTTGGCCTATAAGGGCAGTAAGCTCCCGTTGTATGGTTTTTTCACTGCATCCCGGCACCTGGGCTCGGATGTCTTTTATCGAAACACCCATATTTTGCTTCACATATTGAAGAATAGTGGCAGTCCTGTCGGATGGGCTTGGAGAGGTTCCCGGAGCCTTTTGTTGTTTTTTTGGGGCTTCTTTAGCTTCAGAGACACGGTGGGTAACCCCAGTTTCGGGTATATCAGACACGGCCAAAGGATGAGGACGCTCTTGCCGCTCGAGGAAGTTTGGTACCGCAAAATCCTGTTGCGAGACAAACGGTGAGAGGCGGTTTCCTGAGGCAACTTTTTCTGCAATAAGCTCATATTCGTTCGCAATAAGGAGGGCTGTTTCCTTCGAGATATAGCCTCGGGTAGCACTTAACCTAACGCTTGAGAGGAGCGAAAAAATGTCGGCCAAAAGCACCTGCACATCAACCTCCCCGGCAACAAAATGGGCAATGCTGTGCGGCAGCGTGCACGCCTCATCCACCAGCTGGATAAACCATTCTGGATGGTCGTGGTTGATCTTGCTCGCAAGCAAAACGAGTACGTGGGCTATCCTTTCTGACTTAAGGTAACAAAAATACCAATCATGACGTCCTTTAAAAAGGATTGATTCTAGGGCTAATTCATGAAAAGTCTTTTTTATATCAGACATAAGGTGTCTTTTATGTGTCCTTTAATGTCTTTTAGATATAAAAGCCACTCAGGGACACCCTTGTCTCTTATGGTACGCCCCACCAGGTTGGTCTGCAAATTTTTATCGCTTCACACCATACAATTAAAGCTTTTTATAGCCCCTTCATGGTATTATGTGCTGCAATGGCACGTAAAAAAAGTAAGCAAGCAAAGAAGGCTGCGCGCAAACAACTCGCCCTCCCCGACCACACCAAACAAGGTATAGGGGTGGTGGTGCTCATCATCGTGGGGCTCTTCTTAACTCTCGCTGGTTTCAACATTGCAGGCCCTAAGGGCTCTGATGTATACCGACTCTTTTACTATTTGGTTGGCTACGGATATTTTTTGCTCCCTACCCTCTTCTTTTTGCTTGCAGCTAATGCAATGCGAAAAGAGTCTACCGGCATTACTCCTCTTAAAACAATAGTAGGGGTACTCTTTGTGGCCTCTGGCCTTGGGTTTATCTCTGCCATTGTTGATAAAGACGGTGCAATAGATAAGGGTGGCATCATTGGCCACGGCATAGCGACCCCACTGGTTGGTTTTTTTGATATCTACGTTTCGCTCATTATATTAGGAGGCCTTTCTCTTATTACGTTGCTCGTGCTTATCGAAGGCAGTATTTCGGCTGCACCGTTTGCAGTGGCTGGGCGCACCATGCTACTCCCATTCCGCAAACTACTCTCACGAAATGGTGAGGACGAAGAAAAAGAGCCTATTGTGACGGGTGCAAATATAGATGACGAGGACGATCAGGATGATGAAGAGCAGGAGATGCGAACACCTGAGCCAATGCGAGCAAAACCTGCTATGGCAGCTGCCGCACCGAAAGTAGACACGAAGGAGGTTAATGCAGCGCGCCTTGCGATGCTCCTTGGCGAATATAAAGCGCCTCCCCTCTCAATACTTGAGCGCGACAAGGGCCGCCCGGGCGTAGGCGATATTAAAGGCAACGCCAACATCATCAAGCGCACGCTGGCCAACTTCGGCATTGTAGTAGAGCTTGATGAAATCTCAATTGGCCCATCGGTAACTCGCTATGCTATTAAGCCGGCCGAGGGTGTGCGCTTGCAAAAGATTGTGGGCTTGCAGACCAACCTCGAGCTCGCGCTTGCCGCGCACCCTGTGCGCATTGAGGCACCTATCCCAGGCAAATCGCTGGTAGGCATTGAGGTGCCAAACACCTCAAAGGTTACGGTTGGTCTCGGCACGCTTCTTGAGGCTCCCGAATTTAAGGATTCTCCAAAGCCACTTCTTGTTGCTCTTGGCCGCGATATTGCCGGCAACTCGGTGTTTGCAAACCTCGCTAAGATGCCGCACGGTCTGATTGCAGGAGCTACCGGCTCCGGCAAATCGGTAACCATCCACGCCATCATCAACTCACTCCTCTTCCGCCTCGGCCCATCACAACTTCGCTTCCTCATGATCGACCCGAAGCGCGTTGAACTTACGCTCTACAACAAAATCCCTCATCTGCTCACCCCGGTTATCACCGATGCAAAGAAAGCGATTATGGCACTGCGCTGGGCCGGCAAAGAAATGGATCGCCGCTATACTTTGCTTGAGGAGAACCGTGTGCGCGACATCGACTCCTATCATCAAAATGTGCTCGCCCCAAAACTTGAAGAGCTTCGCAAAGGCGGCACACTTAAAGAGGGAGAGAAAGTGCCTGAAGCGATGCCGTATATAGTGGTGATCATCGACGAGCTCGCCGATATCATGCAAACCTATCCGCGCGAGCTTGAGGCCGTGGTGGTGCGCCTTGCGCAAATGAGCCGCGCCGTTGGTATCCATCTCCTGCTCTCAACGCAGCGCCCGAGCGTTAACGTTATTACCGGCCTCATCAAGGCAAACGTGCCGGGCCGCGTGGCACTGCAGGTGGCATCACAAATAGACTCACGCACCATTCTCGACCAAGGTGGCGCAGAAAAATTGCTTGGTGCCGGCGATATGCTCTACCTCACGGGCGACATGGGCAAACCGGTGCGCTTGCAGAGCGCATTTATCGGCGAGACAGAAGTAAAGAAAGTAGTTGATTATATTGCCGACCATAATGATGTTGAGGTGCCTATCGATATGGGAACGCCAGCCCCCGGCATGTCGGGCTCGGGCTCTGGCCCAACTGGCAGCTTTGATGGCAGCCTCGAAGAGGAAGACGGCGATGATGCAGAGCTCTATGAGGCTGCACGCCAAGCAGTGATTGAGGCAGGCAAAGGATCAACCTCCTACATCCAGCGCAAACTCCGCGTGGGCTATTCGCGCGCAGCACGCCTCATGGATTTGCTCGAGGAGCGTGGCGTCATTGGCCCCGCAGACGGTGCGAAGCCACGCGAAGTCTTGGATAAGGGCGGCTACGGCAACCCCGAAGATGGACAGGCTCCCCAAGAAGGTCATAGACTGGAGTAATGAAGAAGATCCTCGTTATCCTCGTAGCGATTATGATTCTCGGATACGGAGGGTTTGAGGCGCGGAGGCTCATTGCAGGGCCCGAGATCACCATCCTCTCCCCGAAAAATGGCACTGCAACCTCAAGCCAAGCAGTCATAGTCTCTGGCATCGCAAAAAACATTTCGTTCCTTACGATAAACGACAACCCGGCCTTTACCGATGAAGCCGGACACTTTTTTGAAGTTGTGTCTCCCCCACCCGGCTATGCTATATTCACGGTCGCAGCGACAGACAGGTTTGGCCGCAAAACAAGTGCCGAAGTTCGCGTGAGTGTGCTCAATTATTGCCCCGTTCGTATTAGTTAATTTTTTTCATGTATGGCATTAGCTAAAAAAGAAAAGAAGCCGGAAAAGACCGTTGGAAGTGGAAAAGAAAAAGATAACTCTGCAATTGAGGCTGCTATTCGCGACATTAAAACAAAATTCGGCGACGAAGCCATCATGAAGCTTGGCGAAGCGCCAAAAGTAAACGTTGATGTGGTGCCGTCTGGCTCTATCGGCCTCGATTGGGCGCTTGGCATCGGTGGCTTCCCTCGTGGCCGCATCATCGAGATTTATGGGCCAGAATCTTCAGGCAAAACCACTCTCTCACTCCATGCGATTGCCGAAGCGCAGAAAAAAGGCGGCATCTGCGCATTTATTGATGCAGAGCACGCACTCGACCCAGAGTATGCACAAAAAATTGGTGTAAACATTTCAAACCTACTTATTTCGCAGCCAGACAACGGCGAGCAGGCACTCGAAATTGTTGAGTCGCTCGTGCGAAGCGGCAAAATCGACATTATCGTCATCGACTCGGTTGCCGCACTCACCCCTAAAGACGAGATCGAAGGCGACATGGGCTCCTACCAAGTTGGTAAGCAGGCGCGCCTCATGAGCCAGGCACTCCGCAAACTCACTGCTATTGTCTCAAAATCAAAGACGATCGTTATCTTCATCAACCAAATTCGTATGCAAATTGGTGTGATGTTTGGCAACCCAGAGACAACTACCGGCGGCAAGGCACTTAAGTTTTATACTTCTATCCGCCTCGATATACGCCGCATCGCCCAAATTAAAAAAGGTGAAGAAGTGGTGGGAGGTAGACACCGCGTAAAGGTAGTGAAGAACAAAGTGGCGGCCCCCTTCCGCGTTACTGAGTTTGATCTTATGTATAACGAGGGCATTTCAACTGAAGGAGAGTTGCTCGCACTTGGCGAGCGTCTAGGGCTCGTGCAAAAAAGCGGCAGCTCCTACTCGTTTGGCGAAGAAAAGCTCGGCCGTGGCTATGACGCATCACGCACCTACTTGCGTGAGAACAAAAAGGTATCAAACGAACTCCTGAAGAGTATTCGCAAAGGTTTAGCGGACAGCTCTCTAAGCGGCAAGACTTCGACCGCGGGGAGCGATGCGGGCGATATCGACAAGGAGTAGTAGCCCGGCAACCACTCCTACCGCAAGAGCCAACTGCACAATTATTTTAGTGCCGAGCACCGCTGCAACAATGTACGCCCCTACGCTTGGTAGACCGTTTGCCATGACCATACCAAAATTGTGTGCAACGTTTGGGAGTGAGGCAAACATCGCAATACCTCCAAACGAAAGGAGGAGTGCATACACCTTGAGCGCTCGCTTACTCGTGGCTATACGTGCCAGATAGAGCACTCCAACCGCAGCCATCACTTGCTCTTCGATTTTACTCATACCGTTTTTGTTAATGTTTTAAATATTTTTTTAAACTCTTTCTTGGCGCGATGTACGCGCGTTTTGATAGCGCCAACCGTTACCCCTTCTTGCTTCGCCATCTCCTCTTGCGACTTACCCTCTATAAAAAATGTAGAGAGGGCGCGAGAAAGGGGTGCCGGCATCCGGGTTAATATTGATGCAATTTCATCCATAAGCTCAGTCTTTTCAAACTGCCTAAGGTTTTTGTCGGGCAAGAGCTCCATAATCTCGGGCTCCAAATCTATACGCACTCCGCGCTCGCGTTTGCGCTTCATGTAGTGTGTGAGTGCCGTATTTACCAAAATGCGGTATCCCCAAGAAGAAAAGGTTGCGCCTTCGACCACCTTAAACTTACCCGCGTTCATATAGATCTTGGCAAATGCCTCCTGCACAATGTCTTCGGCCTCCTCCTCTTCATGCACAATTGAAAGTGCTTTCCTCAAGAACGGTGCCTCATATTTTTGGACGAGCGCTACAAAGCTGCTGGGATGCGAAATAGAGGCGGCAAGGATTTCCTCGTCGGAGTACTCCCTTTTTGAGGCCTCATCGGTTAGATACTCTTTCATGCCTACACTGTACATCATATGGGGTACACACTCTACAACGGCTCTATGGGCCCCAAGGTTACTCCTTTTATGCTATCGACAGAAGCCATTTTTTGTATACAATGCTCAAATGCTTGAGTATAATGAAATCGTCCCGAAGAAAATAATTTTAATGGATGGCCAGCCCTACGAAGTGCTGGAGTCTCATGTTTCGCGCAAACAGCAGCGCAAACCGGTTAACCAAACCAAGCTTCGCCATGTCATCACCAGCAAAGTAACCGAGCAGGCTTTTCATGTTTCTGAAAAAGCGGAAGAGGCGGACATCTCTGAGAAGAGCGTTAAGTTTCTCTACTCGAGTCGCGGCGAGCTATGGTTTTGCTCAGAAAACAATCCGAGCGACCGCTTTGTACTCACCACCGAGGTTGTGGGCCCTGCGTGGCAATTCTTGAAGCCAAATAGCGTCGTAGTGGCGCTCGTGTTTGATGAGGAGATCATCTCGGTGCGCATCCCCATTAAAGTAGAGCTCTTAGTGAAGGAGGCACCGCCTGCAGTGCGCGGCAATACCGCCCAGGGTGGCAGCAAGCAAATTGTGCTTGAGACAGGGGCCACCATCAACGCTCCCCTCTTTATCAACGAGGGAGATGTAATACTCGTAAATACTGAACTGGCTTCCTACGTAGAACGCGTCGGCGCATTCTAGATTAAACAAAAAACCGCCGGCATATGCCGGCGGTTTTTTGTTTTACACACCTTGAGTTTGTAGCCTGCTTGCCCTTTTTACTAATTCATCCCTTAACACTTCTGCATCAACCCTAGAGACCCCTGGCAGTCTACCCTCAGCATTTATCCCCGAAAAACCGTATCGACTTATATTTGCACTAGCTCCTGCGGTTTGAATATGTAAGTCAGAGAGACCAAGGAGGCGCGCAATAATACCCCGATTTATATCCACATTTTGAATACGTGCGTATGGAATAGTAACGTACTTCTTCCAAATCACACCTGACTCCTTTCTGAAACCGAGTTCTGTAAGTTCATACTTATAGAAATGGTAGGATAATTTTGCCCAAATATAAGTAAGTATCGATACGACGACGACAACTGCTACGAGAAAGCCGATCGCGACTGGAATATTAAGATAACCCCTTTCGTCTAAAAATATCTTTCCCTCAAACACAAAAGAGAGCCAGATGGAGAAAAAGAAGCAGAAAAAGACAAAATTTAGTACCGAACTAAAGAAAAACATCCAAACTGACTTCTTATCTAATTGTTTCATTGATTTTATATTAATTATCCCGACCAAAGGCCGGGGTTTTTAATTATCGAACGATAAACGGAATCAGCGCCATAAAGCGAGAACGCTTTACTGCCTCAGAGAGTGAGCGCTGCCCTGCAGCCGAGAGGCCGGTGCGGCGGCGAGATTGGATCTTGCCGTGAGGGTTGAGAAACTTCTTCAAAGTCTCTACATCTTTGTAGTCGATGCGCGTAATCTGCGCGCCGAGCAATTGTGTTTCAGTCTGTGCCATATAATTAATTTAAAATTAAATTTCTTTTTATTGGTTTTAGCGAGCTAAAACGGAATGTCGTCTGGGTTAATATCTTCTGCAGGATAGTCTATTGCGTCGTCTTTAGGTGCTGCCTGCGGCGCTTCTGCATCGTTTCGAGGAGCATATCCACCGCCTTCTCCACCTGCAGTGCCGCTTGCACCGCCTCGTGGGCCAAACTGCACGCGCTCTGCAATAATTTCGGTACGATACTGCTTGCCTTTTTCTGGGCTATCCCAGGTGCGGGTCTGGATGCGGCCTTCAACATATACTGCGCTACCTTTTTTGAGATACTGCGAAACTGTTTCGGCTTGGCGGCCAAATACCACTACGTTATGAAATTCGGTTGCCTCTTGCTTGGTGCCATCTGCTTTTTTAAAGACCCGGTTTGTTGCGACGCTAAACGAAGCCACGTTCCCGCCCGATGGGAGTGCTCGCATCTCAGGATCGCGAGTGAGGTTGCCGTAGAGCATTGCCTTGTTGATATACATAGAGTTTAAGAAACGAGTGCGTCGATGCTTTTATCAAGATCCTCTTGTGATACTTCAGCAGGCTTCTCAGGAGCAGCAACCGGCTTCTTGATAGTCTCACCCTCAAGGCGATCTGAGGCGAAGGTTGCGCGGCGTGGAGCTGCCATGATGTCTTCGCGAGTAGTCTCAACAAGAAGGTAGCGGAGGATCTCGCGATCGCCGCGAACAAACTGCTCAAGCGCGCCGATATTCTCGCGCTCAGTAGCAAATTTGATGACGCCAAAGTATGCCTCATCATATTTCTCGCGCTTACCTACCGTTGCGCGCTCGATAGTGTATGCAAGGCGCATGCGAGCGGGAGCCTGCTCGCTGATGATCTCGGCATCGCCCTTCTTAAGGGTCGCGAGGATCTTTGCTACAACAGCGGGCACATTCGCCTCATCTACTGTAGGCACGACATGAAACCCGATCTCATAGATTGGACGGGTCTCGATAGGGCTCGCTTGGGTAGATCCCGCTTCAGCGGGATGCGATGTTTCTGCCATGCGCCCACCATATCACAGCCTCTGTAAAATGCAAAGTCTTCCCCCTCTATATACCAAAAATAGCTTGTGAATTAAGGGTTATTTGGCGAACCATCTCTTCGATAGGGATATTTTTTACTGCAGCAATTTTCTTTACTACCTCCTCAACATATGCTGGCTCATTGCGCTTACCTCGGTTAGGCACTGGCGCCGCAAACGGCGAATCGGTTTCAGAAAGTATCTTATCGAGCGGCGCTATGCGGATAGACTCATCGTACATGTCGGTATAGGTGATAGGGCCCGGGAACGAGAGATAGCAGCCCAAACTGATATACTTTTGTGCCTGCTCGCCTGTTAGGGTAGCGAAGTGGATGATTACTTTTAGATTTTTGTGATTCCCCATGTAATCGCTCAAGATCTCGAACATATCGTCGTGCGCATTGCGGCAGTGGATGATAAGTGGCTTCTCTACGGCAAGCGCCAATTCAATCTGTGCCTCGAAACGTTTTTTCTGTGCTGCTTTTTTCCCGACGCTCTGGTCGGGACCCCGACCTTGCGTCGGGGCTTCCAGTCTAAAATAGTCGAGGCCACACTCCCCTATTGCCACCACCTTCGGGTGTTTTGCAATTTCTAAAAACTTTTCAGTATCAAACTCTTCGGTTGGATTATCGTTTGGATGTAGGCCTACCGCTGCCCACAAAAAATCATGTGTTTCTGCAATCTCTATTGCGGCAACACTGGTAGCAAAATCCACGCCCGGGATAACACCTCCCACCCCCTTCTCTTGCATGCGAGTAATCACCTCTTCCCTATCCGCATCAAATTGCGGCATCTGCAGGTGGCAATGTGCGTCAAAAAGTCGCATATTAATCCTTACGGGCAAAAAGATTTTCAGGCTTCACATTAGCAACAATGGCATCAATTATTTTTTTGCTCGTGTCTGGCATAATAGGCTCAAGCAACAAATCTATGGCAGCAAGCTCTTTTACCAAGCTCGTGATGAGTTCTCTTCCTTTCTCTGGGTCTGTCTTTACTACTTTAAATGGCTCAGTGCGGGTTATTTCTTGGTCGAGCGCTTGGATACGCCTAAAAATGTAGTCGCACGCTTCGTTTATTTTAAACGCCTCAAGTGCGTCAGTAAACTCTTTTGGGTAGCCGGTAAAAGCAACTTCAACCGGCTGCAGTAGGTGCGTTTGGGCAAGCCGCATAATGCGTGCAACTAGGTTACCAAGCCCGTTTGAAAGGTTGCCGTTATACAGCTCAAGAAATCGCTCGAGCGTCACATCACTGTCTTCAAACGGATGTACGTGCCGTGCCAAAAAATAACGCACCGCATCAGTGCCATATTCAGATACGAGGGTAAACGGGTCTATCACATTGCCAAGCGATTTCGACATCTTTTGCCCCTCGCTTGTGATAAAGCCATGATACACAACCGTATCAGTATTTTTAATCTCGGCCGACATGAGCATCGCCTGCCACATGACCGACTGGAAACGCACCTGGTCTTTGCCGGCCATCTGCACCACTTCTCCCTCCTGCCAAAACTTTTTGAAATTGCCTTCAGTATTTGGCCATCCGAGTGTTGAGATGTAGTTAGTGAGTGCATCAAACCACACGTACATTACTTGTGAGTCGTCATCCGGCACCGGAATACCCCAGCTCATGCGAGCCTTTTCGCGAGAGATACTAAAATCTTCGAGACCTTGCTCTACAAAGTTGATTGCCTCCTCACGACGCCAATTTGGCACCACAACTGATTCGCTTGAGAGGTACGCGAGTAGCTTGTCTTGGTAGGCGCTGAGTTTAAAGAAATAATTTTCTTCTTCAATCTCAATCGGCTCCATCGTTGGGTGGTTAGGGCATTTGCCACCTACCAAATCGCTCTCCTTTATAAACGCCTCATCTCCTACACAATAGAGGCCTTTATATTTTTTCTTATAGATATCTCCTTTAGCAGCGCAGCGGCGCCATAGCTCTTGCGCGGCCTCAATGTGCGAAGGAGCAGTCGTGCGGATAAATGCACCATACGAGAGGTTGAGGCTTTGCTTGAGCTCTCCAAAGCGGCTTGCAAAGTGGTCGACATATGCCTGCACCTCCTTCCCTTCTTCTTGTGCCTTCTGAAAAATCTTTTGCCCATGCTCATCGGTGCCTGTAGTAAAAAATACGTCATGGCCAAAAAGACGCATTGCACGCGCAATGATGTCTGCGTGCACGATCTCAAATGCAAACCCGATGTGAGGATCAGCATTTACATATGGGAGTGTGGTTGTGAGATAAAAAGGTTTCTTTCCCTCCATTGTTTGAAACTACGCCTCTTCGCCGTTGTCTGCAAGCCCAAGACGCTCGAGCGCGCGAGTTTTTGAGCGATTAATATCCGACACCAACTCTTGGATGGCGCCTGCAATCGGCACCGAGATAAGCACACCTAAGAAACCAAGTAGTTTGTATCCAACAAGAAGCGCCAAGATCACGAGGAGTGGCGGGATGCCAACCACCTTCTTCACTACAATCGGATATATAAGATGCGACTCAAACTGCTGCACCACCATATAGAGGCCAACCACAAGCAGTGCCTCGGTCACGCCGCCGGCACCAAACGCGATAAGCACTGCGGGCACTGCGGCGATAAACTGCCCGAAGATAGGGATGAGTTCAAAAAGCGCAGCAAGCACTGCGAGGAGAAGCGCGTATGGCACACCAAGGATAGTAAGCCCGAGATACAAAAGCACGCCCACTATAAGCGCAAGAATTATCTGCCCCTGCATCCACTTGCCTATCTTGTCTTGCGAGCGCTTCCACAAATTGAGTACATACACTTGATGCTTCACCGGAGTTACCACGCGCAAAAAGTCGTCAACGCCGGTCTCTTGCACCGAAAAGTAAATTGCAAAGACGATAATGAGCACAAACGATGCAATGCCGCCGAACACCACAGAGAGCGTGGTGAGTGCCCCGCCGGTTGAGTCGCCGAGCGCTTGAGAAATATTTTTGAGGATATCTGCCGAAGAAAGTGCGTCGCCAACGTTGCCAAACGGGATCAAGCCGTGTGTTGCCTCAGAAATATTGATAGCCGAAAGTTGCTCGGGGATACCGTTAAGCAGGCCTGCAGTGTCGCCAAGCACCGGCGGCACAAACAAAAAGATAATACCAAGAAAAACCCCAGCGATCCCGGTGTATACCAGCACCACCGAAAGGAGGCGCGAGAGCTTGCGGCGCATGAGCGCTTGGATACCCGGCTCAACCGAAGAGGCTATAACAATCGCCGTGAGCACGATCATCACGATGTCGCGCAAAAAATAGAGAAGTGCAACGAGGAGAACAAGGAGTATGGCTTTTACAAAGGAGCCGGAGGTAATGTTTATTGAAAGGTTCTTCACGCCTCTTATTCTACACCCGGATTGATGCCATAAGAAGCGGTAGAAGCTCGGATATCGCCACACGCTTCTGCTCGCCAGTGTCGCGATCGCGGAGCGTGACGGTGTTAAGGAGATCTGGATTTTCGCCGAGCGTATCGAAGTCGATCGTGATAGTCCACGGAGTGCCTATCTCATCTTGGCGGCGATAGCGCTTGCCTACGTTGCCATTATCATCAAACATAACCTGTGGAATTTCTTTTTTAAGCAACGCATATACTTCGCGTGCCTTTGCGACGAGCTCTGGCTTGTTTTTAAGCAATGGGAAGACTGCCGCCTTGATAGGCGCTACTGCTGGAGCAAATTTAAGGTATACACGCGTCTCTCCCCCAAGTTCGTCTTCGGTGTATGCAGAGGCAAGCACTGCAAGCACGGTACGGTCAACACCAAGCGAGGGCTCAATCACGTGTGGCAAAAATGGCTCCTGCCCCTCTTCGACATATTTAAGATTTTGCCCAGACGCATCCTGATGTGCCGAAAGATCAAAATCGCCGCGATATGCAAGGCCATACAGCTCTTTTTTGCCGAACGGGAAATCAAATTCAAAGTCTATGGTGCGCTTGCTGTAGTGGGCACGGTCGGCCTCACCTACCTCAAGCTCATGTACGCCGTCTTTCCTAATGCCTACAGCCGCAATGAAGCTGATCATGACGTTGCGCCACTCTTCAAACTTTTGCTCCCACTCGCTTGGGCGAACAAAATACTCAACCTCCATCTGTTCGAACTCGCGCGAACGAAAAACAAAATCGCGAGGAGCTATCTCGTTGCGAAACGCCTTCCCTATCTGAGCCAAACCAAACGGGAGTTTTGGATGGATCGAATCAACTACATTTTTAAAATTAACAAACATGCCGCCAGCGGTCTCAGGCCTCAGGTATGAAATAGAAGTTTCGTCTTCAGTTGCGCCAACATGCGTCTTAAACATCATATTAAACTGGCGCACCGGGCCAAACTCGTGTTTGCCGCTCGTGCACGGAGTTTCTTTAAGATTGATGTCATCTATATGGTCGGCACGGAATCTCTTTTTGCATTTTTTGCACTCCACAAGCGGGTCAGAGAAGCCGGAGACATGGCCGCTTGCCTCCCACACCTTTGGAGACATGAGGATAGCCGCATCCGTGCCATACATATCGTCGCGCGAGTCGACAAACATATGCCACCAAATTTTCTTAATATTATTTTTAAGCGCAACACCAAGCGGCCCATAATCCCACGTGCCGGCAAGGCCGCCGTAAATCTCGGAGCCCTGAAATATAAAACCGCGGCGCTTTGAGAGCGAAACGATTTTTTCCATCAGATCATTTTCAGCCATATCTCTATATGTTTACTGTTTAGCGCCCACAATGTCCATACCGGCACTAAACCCGGCTTCGCCGCTTATTTTAGTGGTAGGGGCCGCCGCTTGCGAATCAACCTGCACTTGCGCAAAGCGGTCGAGGCCCGAGAGTGTGAGTGGGCCGGTGAGTGTAGGCGCAGAGCCTATCTGGCTCGTACTAGGACTCAAGCTCACTTGAAATGCCGCTTGGCGCGCCGCAAGCGTATACCCAACACCAGCCTTAAGCTCCCCAATTGGCCACTTCACGGTGCGGCTTGCAGCGTCATAGGTAACCCCCTCGCCCGGTATCGCCGACATAAACTCTACATACGGAGGCAGCACTGCAGACGCAACGGTGTTTGCAAGCGCGCTTGATGAGTTTTTAACTGTCCACACAATGCTGTAGGTAGTTGCAGTCTCTGCGCGCGGCGGCATTGGGCCGATGTTGGTAAATGGGCCCGAGAAGTGGAATGTTTGCGCGGTAATTGATGCGGCAGACGCGAGCGCAACTTGCAGTGATGCTGCACTTGAAATCTTTTCAGGGACACTGCTCCCTCCTTGCCTGGTGCCACGCACCTCAAGGTTAAGCGTGATGGTTGGGTTGGTTATAAGCACATTGCCGGCGCCCGGCGGGAGCGTTGCAAAGGTAAAGAGGAACGAGCTTTGCCCACCTGGCGGCACACTACCGAGCGACCCATCCTGGTCTTTGCTCCAGATGATGCTCGAGTTTGCTGATTGATAAAATCCGTTTGGTGCAGAGACTGCATTTTTGTCGAGCGCAGGGCCCACAAAGGTAAGCACGAGTTGTACATCCGAAACCGCATCACTTAAATTATTTTGCCACTTCACCACGCCTTGCAGCGCCTTACCTGCCGCCACAGAAACTGTTTTACCGCTCTGGCCATTAACCGAGATGGCGCCGGTGATAAATGGTTTATGCACCGTGAGCGTGTGCGGCATGGTGAGAAACGGCACTTTTATCTGCGTGTCGGTTTGGTCGGCATTCGTGCCAGCAAGAAACCTAAATATGCGCTCATCGCCATCTTGGCCTTGGATGCTACCCGTGAGCGTTATTGTTTTTGTTGCGCCCGGCGCAATGTTGTCAAGGCGCCATAGCGTGCCGCCTGCATCAGATTTCGGGTCGCTGCTCGTGACACTAAATCCAAACGGATACTGCCCCTGCAAAACGACATTATTGAGCGGTGTAGTTGCGTTCGAGCGGACACTAATCTTGAGCGAGAGCGGATCTCCTGCAATTGCTTCGCTTGGCGCATCGATTGAAATTGAGACTGGCGACGAGCCTATAGTAAACTCCGCCTCACCCTGCTTCTCAAAAGTGGCATTTGAGCCTGCAACATTGTATTGGAGAGTTACTTTAAGTTTTTGCTGCACCCCCTCTTGGCCATAGAAGATGCCCGACACGGTACGTTTAATTTGCTGGCCCGATTTTATGGTGCCTATGCTTTGCCTCTCGTGCTGGAGCGGGATGCTCGCATCTGCGGCACTGCGGGTGCCGTCCGGATAATCTATGATCATGTCGACGAGCTCAAGATCGGATTGATTGCGGTTGGTAGTGATGATTTGGAAGGTGGCACTCTTGCCGCCATCTATCACCGAAGGCGCCACAATTTGCAGATCAATATTTTGTGGCGAAATTAAATTGCCGCCGCCATAAAAAACAAGCGTCGCAGCAATGCCTGCCACAATAAAAAATACAATTGAACCTATAAGAAATTTTGCAGAGAGTGACATGGTTTTTTTAGGCTCCCTAGGTGCAAGAGATGGCGCCTCTGTTTCCACTGGAGATTCCTGCTGCCAGGCAGGCGGCACTTCAGGCGCATGTACCTCAAGCGGGGTGCGGATTTCGCTCCTATCTTCGGTATTTTTGCGCGAGTAGAGCTTGTCACGAAGTTTGTCTACCCCACTCTTATCATCTCGGTCCATACTTATAAGAGTATAGCAAACGATTAGAGACCGGTTGCCGAGAGCGACTCGTTGATGGTGCGGATAAGGAACGGCCGCATAGACGTGGCTTCTGCCAAAATTTCAGTTGAGAAGAGTTTGTTTTCCACAAGGGGAGTTAGTTTTTGACTGCTCGGCACATAGCCAAGCTCAGAGAGGATGCGCAGCACCAAAATGCACTCAACATTTTCGGCTTCTTGCTCGCTAGCCACCCCAGCTAGCGAGATAAGACCCTCGACCGTGGTGTCATATATGCCGCCCACCCCCTCTTCGCCATGGATAAGGCGCAGGAGGAGTTTGGCGATGCGGCCCGCGGCGCGGCGGCGCACTGTACTTTGCGAAATAAAACCGCGTGAAATATTTTCGACCCCCGTGAGCTTCCACTCATATTTGCCGCGCACAAACGAAAAGGTGCCTCGCGTGAGCGGCTCGAGGCCAAAACGAAGTTTAGATTCTTCGACACGAGTTGAGCGTGCAGCTGCACGGATCACACCCATCTCGCGCGTAAGAAGCGCAAGTAGTGTATTTGCCTCCCCTACCCCTCGTTTGCCGAGCACGATTGCCTCGCCAGTAAAGAGTCGGTGCATATTATTTGACGAGTATAGAGAGCTCGCTGAGGCCGGTTTCTTTACCGATGCGCGCAATATTTTTTTCGGCAACTGCTTTTTCTTCGGCAGAAACTTCAAGTTCATAGGGTGGCCTATCGGTGATAGCGAGTTTTTGCTGTTTGCGCCACTCTTGCACGCGGCGCACCAAATCGCGCACGATACCCTCCTCTTTCAGTTCATCCGAGAGTGTTACATCAAGCTCAACCTCGCCTTCAAGCGACGGGTCTTCGGCAACTTCCCACACATTAACCTCGTCGGCCAAAATAGCGCGTAGGCCCGCATCTTGCGGAAGCAAGCGTGCCGTGAGTTTTTGTAGTGGCTGGCGCACGCGGATGCCCACACGCTCGCGGGCCTCGAGGCCGCGTGATGCAAGCTCGCGAGTGTGCTCCATATCAACAAGCAGCGATTCATCAAAGGCCTCAAGCTCGGGCCAACTTGCTAGATGCACACTCTCTTCATCTTCTCCGCCAACACTCTGCCAAATTGCTTCTGCAATAAACGGCATGATAGGCGCTGCGAGTTTTGAGAGCGTAAGAAGTGCGTAGCGCTGCACTGAAAGAGCATATTGCTTGTCATCTAGGTTCTCACCCTTTACGCGGTCGCGCGAGCGGCGCACATACCAGGTGGAGTAATCGTCTATGCATGCGCGGAGCGCCTTGCACGCATTTGGCGTATCAAGCGCCTCTAAACTCTTGGTGATATCGCGGGTTGCGCACGCTAAGCGTGCCAGCATCCATCTATCGAGTGCATGCAAAGACTCTTCAGCAATTTTTGAGCCATCATACTCATGTTTGTAGAGCTCGAAGAATTTATAACAATTCCAAAACATACCCACGACACGATTATGTGCCTCGCGCACTTCGTCGTCGCGGAAGTTAAGATCTTCGCCACTCATCACTACGCTCGACATGAGGTAAAAGCGGAGCGCGTCTGCACCAAATTGCCCCATAATGTGGAGCGGGTCGGTGTAGTTGCCTTTTGATTTAGACATCTTCGCACCGTCGGCTGCCAAAATAGTACCGGTTGATACCACGGCGCGGAACGAGCTCTTGTTAAAGACACTCACACCAATTGCATGCATATAGTAGAACCAGGTGCGGGTCTGTGCTATGTACTCGGCGATAAAATCGGCAGGGTACCCCTTAGGAAGGAGCCCGAAAAATCGTTGCGGGTTCACTGTAGATTTATTTTGCGGATAGTGCATCGAAGCAAACGGCATTGCGCCCGACTCTACCCAGCAATCAATCACTTCAGGGATACGCTCATATATCTTCCCCTTTTTATCCACGAGCTCTATCTCGTCGATATAGGGGCGGTGCATGTCGAGCTCAAACTTGTTGTTGTGCGGATATGGGACAAAATCTACTTTTTTAATCTCACCGTTAGTAAGGAAGAGTGAGTCGTCATAGTCGGCGATACACTCCTCAATAGACATTTGCTTTGCCACAGTACTAAGGAGCCATCCCGGGCACTCGTGCGTCACCATAAGAATCTTTTTTCCTGGATAGCGGCTCTCGAGCTCAAACATAAATGCACCCATGCGCTGGCGGATTGCTACATAATTTTCGGCGCCTTCAGGCACATTCTCAAAAGGGCCGCGCGTAGTTTCAAACGAGTTGCGCCATGCCGCGACAGGCTTGCCGTCAAATGGGCCCGCACCCATCTCACGGAGTCGCTCGTCTACCATCACCGACGACTCAGGCAAACCAAAAATCATACGCGCTATCTCGGCTGTTTCGCGCGTGCGGATAATAGGCGATGTGATGATGAGGTCGATCGACGTTTTTTTTGCGAGTGCGCTCGCAGTAGTTTGCACCTGTTGCCTACCTAAATCGGTAAGATGATTGTCGCTGCGCTTGCCATAGGAGTCGAACACTTGCTCGATGTTGCTGAGCGCTTGGCCGTGGCGCATCACAAAATAGCTGTTGCCCGAGCGTTTTGTTTTTGCGCGAAGCTCGCGGAGTGAGCCTATCACCATAAGGCCCTTGCCTCCCCTCTCCTTCCAGATAGGGAGCGGTGATGCCCAAAAACGATTGCGCGAAATATTCCAATCCGGAGCATTTTCTACATTGTGTTTAAAGCGGCCTTCTTTGAGGTGCGCCGGCACCCAGGTGATTTTTTCGTTCTCGGCAAGCATGCGGCGCTTAACCTTTTGGATATTGATAAACCACGAAACCACCGCGTTGTAGATAAGTGGTGTGCCACAGCGATAGCAATGTGGGTAGGAGTGCGTATGCGGCGCCTTTGCAAAAAGTAGTCCGCGCTTCTCCAAATCCTCCTTAATAAATTTTTCTGCCTTCTTTATATACTCGCCGCGGATAAACTCGGGCGCGTTGGCATTGTAGGTGCCGTTTGGATTTAAGAGCTGCACCATCGGCAAACCCTCTGCTTTGCCAAGATCAAAGTCGTCTTCGCCGTACATCACCGCGGTGTGCACAATGCCTGTGCCATCCTCGGTGGTTACAAAATCTGCTGCATGCACCTTATATGATTTGCTCGAGCGAAGTGGCTGCACATCATAGAGCGCTTCATAGCGAAGGCCAACCAAATCAGAGCCCTTCAGCTCGCTGATTGCCTGCATACCGCCCGGCATGCGCGCTTTTGCCATCACCAAATTTTCTCCATCCTTCTCAACCACTACATACTCAATATCCTTCCCCACCGCGAGGCCAACATTGCCCGGGAGTGTCCACGGCGTAGTTGTCCACGCGAGAAGATAGGTTGGGATGTCGCGCACGGCACGCGTGTGTGCCTTTTTTGCGCCGCGGATCATGTAGAGATTGCCGTCTGCAACTTTAAACTTTACCGTTGTTGCCTCTTCGGTAATATCCTTATAGGTGTTGTCCATCGCGATCTCGGCTTTAGCCAAGGGAGTTTCGCAATGAGTGCAATACATAAGCACCTTGCGGCCTTCGTAGAGCAACTTTTTATTATTGAGACGCTTCAGTGCCCACCACACCGATTCGATAAACGTATTGTCCATCGTCTTGTAGGAGTTTTTAAAATCTACAAAGCGGCCAACACGGTCAATATATTTCTCCCAATCGTGCACATACTCGAGCACCATCGAGCGTGCTGTCTCGTTAAACGTGTCGATACCGATATTTAAAATATCTTTTTTTGTTTTGAGGTCGAGCTTCTTCTCGACCATACTCTCAATTGGAAGGCCGTGTGTGTCCCAGCCCCAACGGCGTGGCACATGGTAGCCGCGCATCGTTTTGTAGCGCGGGATTACGTCTTTGATGATTGATGAAAGCAGCGAGCCGTGGTGAGGTAGCCCCGTTGCAAACGGTGGGCCGTCATAAAAAATGTAGTCGCCTTTGGGCGAGTCCTTCTCGAGCGATTTCTTAAAAATCTCGCTCTCCTTCCAAAACGCTACAATCTCCTCTTCGCGTTTGGCTGTCTCGCTTTTTAAGACCTTAGTTTCCTCTTCTGACATATTAAAAAACTATATCACTTAAGCGTCAAAAACAAAGGGCGCACCTTGAAGTGCGCCCGAATTATCTATTAGTCCTGTTTACACTTCAAAAGTGCTCTCGAATTTCTTCATGGGAGTCCCATGCTCGAGGAAGTACTCGATCTCTTGCTCCAGAATGTCCAGACCCTTCGCCATCGAGACGACTTCGCCGCTCTCAGTATGAAAAATGAAAGTAACGAAAGCAGCGTGGATCTTTTCTTTACCCTGGTCGACCCAGATGATGATCGGGTCACGTGGCCTGGGGTGTGTCCTGTGGATCATGAAGCCGACATGTGTACCGTCGGCGTTTTTAGTTTCCCAAACGTGGTGTGTCGAGACACCACGTTTCGACGCGAGTCGTTTCAACATCTCGCGGATCTGACCTTCAACATCCTGCACAACGATCTCCTGTGGTTATACGACTGATGCTAAATTAGCTTAAATTCGTTAGATGTCAATCTGTCCTACATCTCTTCTGGTGCTTTGATACCGAGCACCGAAAGGCCGCTGCCAAGAATATTTTTGACTGCTTTAATGAGCACCAACTTATCTTCTTCTATTTTTCCGTCAACAATCACCCGCTCACCCGCGTACCAAGAGTTAAATGCAGACGCGAGTTCAGTAAGGTAGGTAGTTACATGATGTGGCTCGAGCTCCTGCGCTGCGCGAGCAACAGCGTCTGAGTAATGTACAAGCAACCTCTCGAGCAAACTGCTCGCAGTTGCGGCAGCTTTCTCAACGACTGCACCTTCAGCCTTTTTAAGAAGAGAAACTGCACGCACGTGCGCATATTGGATGTACGGGCCGGAGTCGCCTTCAATCGAGAGTGATTTCTCCGGATCAAAAATAATATCCTTACCTGTATTTTGCTTGAGTACGGTGTATTTAATCCCCGCAACTGCTACCTGCTCTGCAATAGCATCGGCCTCAGCAACCTCGCGGCCCACCATCTTTTCTTTTGCAGCATCTCGCAAGCTCATAAGGAGCGACTCACCAGTGACCACGTTGCCAAGGCGCGACGACATTTTGCCTTGTGCAAAGCGCATCATGCCGTGCGAGCGATGCACGAGCTTGCCCTCGATATCAGGGAAGACGATTTTGCTTGCCAAAAACATCACTTTAAAATAATCACTTTGCTCGTTTGCAGTGATGTAAATATATTCGTCGCACTTTTCTTTTTGCTTCTCAACAATGAGCCCCAAATCTTTGGCCTCATAGGTTGGTAGCCCCATCGAGTTAAGAAACACGCGTGTGTGGAGGCCGTAACTTTCTCCTTTAAAAACAGTTGCCCCTTCGCTTAGGGTAAATACCTCTGGATGCGCCTTCACCGTCGCAACTCCAGCTGGAGCTGTCTCGCTTTCAAAATAGTAACGGTCGAACTTTGTATCTAAGATTTTGTAGAGCTCTTCAAAGTGAGCCAGGGTTAGCTCGCGACCTTTTTGGTAGAGCACATTTACACGTTCGTCAGACTTTTCGTAAATTGCTTTGTTAAGCGTGTCGATAGCAGCCTTATCATCTGCGTTTTCTTCGTAGCGTTTTGCACCTTCTACATATGCGCTACTAATATCTTTAAGAGTTGGGTCATCAATATTTTTCTCGAGCAATACAAAAAGCGCTTTCGCTACATGTGGGCCCACGTCGCCCTGATAGTTGGCACGCACAACCTCTGCGCCCGAGTGCTCGAGCAAGCGCGCAATACTTTCCCCTATCGCATTGCTCATGAGGTGGCCGATATGAAACTCCTTAAAAGGGTTTGGATCGGTATACTCAACCATTATTTTTTTACCGCCGTAGCTTGTGTTGCTTCCATATGAAGTATCGTTTGCAGCATTTGAAACTTCTTTTGCAATAATATCGCTCGAAAGAAAGAAGTTTAGATATCCAGCCCCTGCAACTTCTACTTTTTCTACTCCATCTATAGAAAGTTTTTCTTGAAGCAGCTCTGCAACCTCGCGCGGATTCTTTTTGAGTGCCTTTGATGCAGAGAGTGCGGCATTGGTAGCAAAGTCGCCGTGCGCCATTTCTTGCGGGCGAGAGACTACAAACGCAGCATCCCCTGCCCCAAGTTCATTTAGTGCGGCTTTTACCGCCTGTTCGATAATTTCTTTGATCACACACAAAGAGTAGCAGAATTGCGCGTATATAAAAAGAAAGAACCGGCCTCACGAGGAGACCGGTTCGAAAGCGAACGAGGAACGTTTTTGATATTTGGAGAGGTCGGCTACTTCTTGTTCTTGCCGCCCTTCTGCTTGCCGTCGTTGTTCTTCGAAGGCCACTCGCTGGCGCCGCCGGGCTTGGTCTGATGTTTGTGACGTTCAGCGCGATTCGCCACCCTGCGTGCCTCGATTTCCTGCCGCGTCTTTTTGGGCTTGTCGTCGTGATGGCGAACCACCACGACCGCCGGCTTCGTCGCCTCGTAGTAGCGGCGTTTGGCCGGGCCGTGCGTGCATTCTTCGATAAAACGCTTCAAGATCTTGTCGCGCAGCCCACGCGGCTCCTTGTAGTCGCCGACGCGGTGCGCTGCAATAACTTCGTCGGCGATCTTGTCCCAGTCCTCTTCAGACCGGGCCGCGTTCATCATCTCGTGCAGATTGCGATCGAAATTGCGGATCACGCGGTCACGGACCGCCATGCCGGCGGCGTCGAACTGGTGGCCAGACGAGGCACGAGTGGAACTCTGAGGCGAATCGAACATTTGTATCCTCCGTTATCAAAAATGCCGCGACATGCGGCGGTTTCAGCTAAATACTATTATATACCACTATTACCTAAAAGTCAACCCTTCGGCTGACTCAGGGTAAATAGACCTTTATTTAAAGGGTTTTTGAGGTTAATTCGACACTCCCCTCACCTATAGCAGTAAACGACATACGGCCAATGAGTTGCCCGTTTTGTGTTTCTACATCGCACCGCCATTTGCCAGGCGTGAGTGTTTTAGTGGTGAAGCCTCTGTACCCGCCGTCGCGCCCACCGTTGATAGCAAACGAGATGCGTGAGCGGATCTCCCACCTGTTGGTATCTTCATTTAAATATTCCCACGTGTGCACGATAGGAGTAGAAAGCCCAGTAGGCGCAAACACCGAACTAAAGCAGTAGGCGGGGTTGCCGTTTGCAATGTGATAGCTCGGTGATGTTTGGCGCCAAAACGCAAACCACAATGGCTTCTCGTACACCCCTTCATACTCCCCTGCTGCTACGCGAGACACACTGTGATAGATACCAATTTCTTTTAAAGAGAGCGGCACGGGCGGGATGATGTTGAAGAAATAAAAAACATTAAAGACGGCAAAAATAAGCGCCACATTGAGGCCTACCTGAAAGAGATGCAGTTTGCGGAGTTTGCCGCGCAGCACGAGCCGATATACCACCCACAAAAATGCACTGATAAAAATAAGGCTGGTGACGCCGCTTGCGAGAAATACGAGCACCCCGATGTCGTGCAGGATAAACGTTGGCACGACCAGCATGAGGTATGAGAAAACGAGCGTGTAGTAGACAGCGATATTAAAACGCAACTGCCCGTATCTGGTTTTGAGAAACTCATTGCCGATGAGCATCGCAAGGAGAAGGCCTATAAAAATCGCGCTGCCCGCGATGGTGCCGCTGCGGCCATAGAGCACGAGCAGGTTGCTCGAAAGATTACCAAACAAAAATTGCAGCATGAGCAAAAGAAACATTGGCTCTGCCGGATTATTACTCTCCTGCAACTGCATCTTCCGCAAGTTGAGCACGATGATCAGCCCTCCTGCAACAAGAAGATATGCAAGGAGCAGTACATTGTTGAAAACACTGTCGGGCCTATCGGCGATGACGAGGTCGAAGCAAAAACCCACAAGCAGTGCGCCCGCAGTAAAAAAACGCTCATACTTTTGCCAGATACGAACAAGGCGTGTCACAGGCTCTGATGAAGAGAGGCGGCGAAACATGTTGCAATTGTATCGCACAAAAGAGAAAGGCCCGCCGCGAAATGCGACGGGCCTCGTAGTACAAGAAGTGCGTGAAGCCTCTAATGATTGAAAGCTCTTTGCCCTTCTCGAGATGAAGGATCAGCCTCCTTCCTGGGTTTGAGAGGAGTAGTGATACATCATCTTGCAATCTCCCTAAATCAGTTCGGGTTGGACATACAGCCTAGCCGGCACATCTATGCGGTGTGGAAAGTTCAGCCGTGTCCACGGCGAATATAGCACAACAAGTTTAGATAAACGAGTCCGGTATGGGGAAAGTGGCGCAGAGCTTTTTGATCTCTCCGTGTATCTCATCCAATTTATTTTTGTCAGTGCGATTTTGGAGCGCCTCAATAAGAAGCTCAGCAACGCGCGCGCACTCCTTTTCTTTAAAGCCGCGCGTCGTTATCGCCGGCGTGCCAAAGCGTATGCCAGAAGGATCCATCGGCCCGCGCGCGTCGTCGGCAATCGCATTCATGTTGAGTGTCATCCCCACCGTGTCGAGCAGGCTTTGGGCCTCTTTGCCGGAGACACCGAGCGAGCCAAACACGTCCGCCAAAATTAAGTGGTTTGAGGTGCCGCCCGTTATCATCCGCACATTTCGAGTTTTAAATACTTCTTCCATCGCTTTTGCGTTCTTAAGAATCTGTGCCGCATATATTTTAAACGAAGGGTCGAGCGCTTCCTTAAACGCAACTGCCTTCGCAGCAACCACATGCATAAGCGGCCCACCCTGAAAGCCCGGGAATACTGCCTTATCAACCTTCTTTGCAATTTCTTCACTCTCTCTTGTGAGGATGAGGCCACCACGAGGGCCGCGAAGTGTTTTGTGGGTCGTCGTAGTGATCATGTCAAAGCCGTAGTCGAACGGGTTTTTGTGTACACCACCTGCAATGAGCCCTGCAATGTGTGCGGCATCCATCACTGCGTAGGCGCCCACCTCTTTTGCAATCGATGCAAACTTTTCATAATCGAGCTCGCGCGGATATGCCGAAAATCCTGCCAAAACAATTTTTGGTTTTGTCTCGATAGCAACGCGGCGCATCTCGTCGTAGTCTATCTCTCCTGTTTCAATATCCTTCATCTTGTAACGCACAAAGTTGAAGAACTTAGTGATGTAGGTAACCGGATGCCCGTGCGTTAAGTGGCCGCCATGCGAGAGATCCATGCCAAGCACCGTGTCGCCTGGCGAGAGAAGTGCCATATACATCGCCACGTTTGCGTTTGAGCCCGAGTGCGGCTGCACATTGGCAAAACCGGCATTAAATAATTTCTTTGCGCGGTCGATCGCAATGTTTTCTACCTCGTCGGTGTAGGGCTGGCCACCGTAGTAGCGTTTGCCCGGATAGCCTTCGCTATATTTGTTGGTAAACACCGAGCCTTGCGCCTCATGCACTGCGCGCGACACATAGTTCTCGGATGGGATAAGTTCTATCCCCTCCCTTTCGCGTGTCTCTTCGCCTTCTAAAGTTTTAAATACTGCTTCGTCCTGCTTTTTAATATAGTCGTAAGAATTCATAGGATTTTTTCCGTTAGTTAGTAGTATCAGCACCTATGAATCAACCTAGATCATGCGAAATATAATATCACAAAAGAAAAGTCCCGCTGGTGGGCGGGACTGACGAGTAGCTAATTATACTGCGCGGGAGGATTGCTGAAATCATACAGTTCAGGAAGAGGAACTGTCTCTTCGTTCGCAATCCATCTAACGTTTTCCTGTTCCCTTTTCTCGAGAAGCTCGGCGCCCCGCTTTAGATCGCGAGAGTGGTAGAGGAAGTTGACGAGATAATCACCGCTTTCCTCGGTAATCCGCGCCTTGAACAGAAACCCCGAACGAGCACCGAGTGTGTAGCTCTTCCAATCGGTCTCGATAACACCGGTGCAGTGGTCGTTATTGGTCATCTTCATGCGATCCCACTTCTTGTGGTAGAGATCGCAGGCAGCATCCTTAAGGGCGGTGCGGACACTTTCGGCAAGTAGCCCCGGCCCATTTTGAACCAAAAGGCACGTCCATGAGTCGTACATTGGGAATCCCCTTTCAAATCGTCTGCGCTGCACAATACGACAAAATGTATATAAAGAAAAGTCCCGCTGGTGGGCGGGACTAAGAGATTAGAGGCCGAGCTCGCGAGAGACTATAGCCCAAATGTCGGCATGGATTTCGTCTGGAGTGCGCTCAGCATTTACAAACTGTGCGGGGCCATAGTGCTGCGCAAATGAGTTGAAGCCAAGCCGTGTGCGCTCGTGATACTCGACAGGCTTTATGTCGAACTTACTCTTCGCTTGGGTGGCATCCCCGCTTCGGCGTGCATACGCCACCTCGCTCGGTAAATCGAGAAAGATGTAGAGATCGGGGTGATAAAGTTTTGGGTCAAGATTTCCCCGCACCGCGTCAAACAAATCAGCTAGCTCATGACGCTCTTCGCCAAAGATCTGAAACGCGAATGTTGAGGAGTCGTAGCGGTCGCTAATCACATCTACTCCCCGCTGCCGTGCAGGCTCTACCGTGTCGGTGATATGCGAAGCTCTCGAGGCAAAAAAGAGAAAGAAGTCAGAGGCCGGATTGCTCGGATTACCCTCCTGGCGCAGGAGCATCTCACGGATCTCCTCACCGAGCGGCGAGCCGCCCGGCTCTCGGCTAAAGACTGTTGAGGTGTCTTTGAGCTTCTCCCTCAGCATCTTTATCTGCGTGCCCTTGCCTGAGCCGTCCATGCCATCTATTACGATAAATTTCCCGCGTTTGTCCATAGTTTGTATCCTTCCCACTAATGATATAGTGCTTCTGACAGACACACTACATCCCATGGCACTATCCGACAAGAAAATTTTAGAGGCAATGGCAGAGGGCTCAATTGTTATTGAACCCTTCCACCGCGCAAATCTTGCAACCTCAAGCCACGACGTAACGCTCGGCGAGTTTTTCTTTCGGGAGCAGCCAACAAAATATAATCACAGCCTCTACAACATTTGGAGCCAAAAACACATGGAGCATGTGTGGGGTGCAAAGAAGGTAGAGAAGGCTGTGCGCGCAAAAGATGCGTTTCGCAAATACAACTTTACTTGGGACGGCATCAGCCCCGAAGACAAAGTAATTATCCTGAGGCCCGGAGAAACTATTTTGGCTCACACTAATGAGTTTATCGGCGGCCGCGACCATATCACCACCATGATGAAGGCACGCTCATCGATGGGCCGTAATTTTATCGAGGTGTGCAAATGTGCCGGCTGGGGCGACGTGGGCTACATCAACCGCTGGACGATGGAGATAACCAACAACTCGAAGAACTACATCATCCCGCTCGTGGTGGGCCGCCGCATCGCTCAGATTATCTTTTTTGAAACAGGGCCGATCGAAAAATCGGGATACGAAAAGAGCGGCAAATATCAAACGAGCGCGTCTATCAAAGATTTAAAGAAGCAGTGGAGCCCTCAGATGATGCTCCCCCGCCTCTACCTTGACCGCGACATCAAGAAGAAATAGCTTTATCAGCGGAAGCTCCAGAAAAATATACAGAGAACAGAAAGGAACTATCATGCAGTACTCAGATCTCAAACACGTTCGTAGGCCGCTTGAGGGTGGCGGGCAAGTCGTTGTCATCGACAACGGTGCGCTCATCACTGCTGAAGCAGATGCAATGCTGCAGGCACTCCACTCGCGTTCGATTGGCGGCGTGGATGCCCACCTGGAGCGGCTTGCCAAAAAGGGCTCGCAAGAGTTTATGGATACCTACTACGTGGGCTATGGCGACAAGTCGATCGGCGACTGTGGCACCACGACGGTTTTTATCGAGGGCGTTTCGATGCTCGCGGCAAAAGCCATCCAAGACTCGCAGCTCTACAACGGGCAAGAATCTTCGACACGCTACATCGACTTCTCGAGCCAGCCCTTTGCCGACCCGAGCAACTCGGCTGCCGGCAAAGATCTGCTCGCATCACTTCGTGCCTTTCATCTGAAGGGCCTCGAGCGGATGAAGGAAGAGCTTGCAGTGCGGCACCCTCGCCTCGAGGGCGAAGACGAAAAGGTGTGGCAAAAAGCTATCAAGGCGCGCGCGTTCGATGTGATGCGTTCGTTTCTCCCTGCCGGCGCCGCGACCAACCTTTCGTGGCACGCCGAACTTCGGCAAGTTGCCGACCATATGCAACGTCTGCGCAATCACCCGCTCCTCGAAGTGCGCGCAGTGGCAAGTGCTTTGCAAGAAGCGCTCGACGAAAAGTATCCAAGCTCCTTTAAGCAAAAGGTCTATCCGCAGACCGAGGAGTACACCCGAAACTGGATGGAGAACTCCTACTACTTCGACTCAAGCGATGTGGCCGACGTAAAACTCGAGTGGGACGGCGTCGACACCATGATGCTCGCAACCTACTCAAGCATCCTTCCCGGGCGCGGCATCAAAACCGAGCCTCCGAAATATATGGCCGAGTGCGGGAGCGTTCGCTTCTCGTTCTTGCTCGATTTCGGCTCCTTCCGCGACTTGCAACGCCATCGCGCTCTGGTGCAGCGCATGCCACTACTCACCGACAAGCACGGCTTCGGCGAGTGGTATCTCGAGCAGATGCCCGAGGATCTGAAGCAAGAGGCTATTATCTTTCTTGCGCGCTACAGCAACGGCATCGCAAAGCTCGGCCTCACTGCCCTGCTTGCGCAATACATGATGCCGATGGGCTACAAAGTGCCCTGCCGTATCACCGGCGACATCCCTGCCTACATCTGGTTTGTCGAGCTTCGCTCGAAGATCGATGTGCACGCAACGCTCCGCACCGTTGCACAAAAAGTTGGCCGCACACTACTCGAGAAGTTTGGCTCCTATGGCCTCACGCTCCACATCGACGAGTCTGCCGATCGCTTCAACTACAAGCGTGGGCACCAGGATATCGTCGAAAAACACTAAACAAAAAGCCCGAGGATCACTCCCCGGGCTTTCTTTTTTTATGTAGTGAAATTACTTAACGTCTACGCCCATGCTTCGTGCAGAGCCGGCAACGATTTTGATAGCTGCATCCATGTCGTTTGCATTAAGGTCTACCATCTTCTTCTCGGCAATTTCCTTAGCTTGTGCCTTCGTAAGCACACCAACTTTCACGGTATTTGGCTTACCTGAGCCCTTCTCCTTGGAGATTGCCTTGAGGATAAGAGACGAGACGGGAGGAGTCTTGAGGACGAAGTCGTATGAGCGGTCTGCGTATACAGAAATAACCGCAGGCACCTGGTCGCCACGCATCTCCTTAGACGCTTCGTTAAACTTCTTGATGAACTCGCCGATGTTGATGCCGGCAGGGCCGAGCACTTGGCCCATAGCAGGGGTCATAGCGGCTGCGCCACCCGAAGCGATGATTTTTATTTTCTTGACTAGCTGTTTTGCCATGTTTGAATATCTTACTTAAAAATGCCGAAAATGCAACCCCTCGAAGCTTTCGCCGCGAGTACGCGGCATACGAGGATTTATAGTCGCCCTGCTCCTTAAATCCTTTTAACCTGCAAGAAGTCGAGCTCGACAGGAGTCTCGCGGCCGAACATCGATACGAACACGCGCACCTTGCCGCGGCTCACATCTACCTCCCCCACCTTGCCGTCAAGCTCCTTAAATGGGCCGTCAACGATGGTTACCGCATCGCCCACAGCAACGTCTATCTCATGCTTCACCGAGCCTGCATTTGCCTGCATACGGCCAAGCAATTCGTCTACTTCTTTTTGCTGAAGCGGCACCGGGTTAACACCTGAGCCTACGAAGCCGGTCACACGAGGAGTGTTGCGCACCACAAACCAAGACTGGTCGTCTACGATCATGTCTACCAGTACGTAGCCAGGAAACACCTTCTCCTCTTCCTCAACACGGCGGCCGCCTTTAATTTTGACGGTGTGCTCGGTTGGCACCACCACGCTAAAGATTTTGTCGGTGAGGCCGAGCGAGTCGATACGCTGGCGCAGGTTGCGGGCTACCGCGTTTTCATACCCGGCATAGGTGTGGATTGCATACCACGCGCGCCCAACACTACTGTCTTGTTTTCCCATATAGTTTTATTAGGTTAGATGATTTGCTTGAGGATTGTTGAGAACACGTAGTCCCAGATCCCAAGATATACCGCAACGGCCGCAGACACCGCGACAACCACTATAGTAAAGAGGATAGTCTGAGTGCGGCTTGGCCACGAAACATGCTTCATCTCTGCGCGAACATCTTTTAAGTAATTCAACATAAATTATTGGTTTCTTTCCTAAGAAAAAACCCCTCGCGGGGTCTTTTCTCTATAATACTCTTGTTTTAAGAGAGGGTCAAGTGGAGAAAAACTACCTAATTTCGTAGGTAATATTGACGTTCGAAGTCACCTTATTCTCACCAATTGAGATCTCTGGGGCAACTGCCTTGGTCGACTCATTGGCTGCGCCGAGGCCATATGCCGCATCGCGGGCATAGACGGGCTGCGGATAGCTGCCGCTGTCGTTATATGAGACAACGCGCACGAGATGCACTCCAAGCTGCTTAGCGAGCACATCTGCTTTTGTTTTTGCATTAGCAATTGCTTCATCGCGAGCCTCGTTTTGCACCTTCTCTGGGTCGTCAAAGGTAAAGGTAAGGCCTGAAACTTCGGTCGCACCCTTTTCGCCAACACCTGAGAGGAGGTCACCCGCCTTCGCAGTGTCGCGCACCTTAATGAGCGTAGTCTGGCGCACCTGATAACCGCGGAGCACTTGCTTGCCGCCACCGCAATAGCTGCCTGCTACGCACACTTCAGTTTTGTAGTCATACTGCGGATATACCGAGTAGTCGCTCGTTTTAATATCCTTATCTGCCACGCCCGCAGCCTTAAGATACGCAGTCACAGCATTAATCTTAGTAGTAGCCTCTTCTTGCGCTGCGGCAACCGTCGACTTTTCAGACGAAACCGTAAAAGTAAATGTGGCGATATCCGGCACACCAAACGACTCTCCATAGCCCGACACATTAATGGTGTTGGTAGCCGAGAGCCCTGCGCCAATGTAACGCATGTTCATGAGGCCAGCGATAGTCTGCACCGCAAGAAACACACCGAGTAATACGACTGCAATAAGCACCGCAAAGCGCAAACGCTCACCGTTTTTTCCTTCAAATGGCAATCCTTCCATACAAATTACTTAACTTAATTGATAACTATTAATAAAACTGGTCACCTATATGACGGCGCTCCCCTACTCTCCTTACCGAATTATCCTTCGAATATCGTGTTAGCAAACTTCCAGAATCCAGTGTTGCCAAGCTGCTCGGCGATGCACTCTGCGGCATTTGCTGCAGGCGTTGCTTGTGGGTGGATCTGATAGAGCGGAAAGTTGCGATATACCCACGCGATTTGGCCATTTGATTCGCTTACTATCTTCTGCAAATCAGGATGGATCATTTGGCAGTATGGGCACTGGAAGTCGGAGTATTCGACAAGCACAATAGGTGCAGTTGGAGAACCGATGATATGGTCGGTGTCGCTTGGCTTACGGATGGTTACTGCGGTGCCTTGCGTATTTACGCTCGCAATAGCCGCTTTGAGTTGCTCATACGGCAACGCACCCGAGATAGGGAGCATTTTGTTTGTCTTTGTATCAAGCACTACGGTAAAAGGCGTGCCTTGGCCGCCTGCTTTTTGTGCCTCAGCAGTTTCGGCATCAATCTTTGCCTGATAGGTTTTGTTGTCTACACACGAAGCATACTTTGTAGTGTCGACACCAAATTGTTTAGCAAGAGCCGCATACAATGTTGGGCTCATCTGCTGCTGCATCGTTGGCTCGGTGTTTTGTGCATCCCCCTTTACTACTGGTGCCCCAGATGGGAAGAAGTGTGTAATTAAAATTGCACCAGCGATGGTGACTCCTGCAACAAGGATAGAAATAGACGGCGAGATATCAAGTTTTTTAGGGTTTGGCATACTCCGCAGTGTATCACTTTTTCTCGCGAAGCAAATCGCGGATTTCTTCGAGCAAGCGTTCCTGTGCCGGCTTTTCTTCTTGCGGCACGGCCTGCTCCCCCTCCCTAAAGAGGCGTTTGCGAGCACTTGAAACAAGTTTAAATACGGCAAAAATAGCAACCGACACTATAAGAAAGTTAAAGATCGCCTGAAGAAATGATCCATACTTCACAACGAGCCCCGGCCTCACCTCCCAAAGAAGCGTTTTAAAATCAACATTGCCGGTGACGATACCAAGGAGCGGGGTCACCACGTCGGCAACGAGCGAATTTACTATCGCAGTAAACGAAGCGCCTATCACCACGGCAATCGCAAGCTCGAACGCGTTGCCCTTAATGGCAAAGTTTTTAAATTCTTCCCAGAGCCCGCGTGTTTTATGAATCATAATTATTTTTTATGCTGCAAGCCTTCTATATCCTTCATTAGTTTCTGCAGGTTTTTCTGGATCTCTTCGAGCGTCGCCGACTCTGCCTTTTCTTTTTTCTCAATCTGCTCCTCTTCTTCGCTCATCTCCTCGACATCTTCCTGAATCTCGTCAACGTCCTTCTCGATCTCCTGCACATCCTCTTGGATTTCGTCGACATCTTTTTCAATTTCTTCGACGTCCTCCTGGATTTCATCAACGTCTTCTTGAATCTCGTCGACATCCTTCTCGATTTCTTCGATCGCCTCGTTGGTTGAGTTGATAGAAATCTGGATGAAAATAGCGAGGTAGATAGCCTCAAGCGACACTACGGTGGTAAGGACCAGCAGCATCCTATCAAACGGGATGAGGCCAATGTATGCCGCAATAAAACACGCGGCAAAAAATATAGTGTGCGCCAAAATCGACTGCGGCGAGCCGACCCAACGGGTCACGCCGAGAGCCGCCTGCTGGATGTTGCGCATCGGCTTATCATTCTTCATGCAGACAATTGTAGCACCAAACTCTGACTACTTTTTGGAGTCAGAGGGGTATATCTACTCTACCGAAGCAGTAACCCTGACTACACCTTGCATACCCCATGGGGTATATGCTACACTGGCTGTATGCAACGTAAAAATCATGCAGCATTATCATCCCATGTGTCTCGAGTAGAGGGTCAGCTTGCAGCTGTGCGCGCTGCGCTCGTAGCAAATGACTGCAGCAAGGCCGCCCGCACCCTGCTTGCTGCGAGTCGTTCGCTCGCCAGCCTGCGAGCTGCGTGTGTCAGCGAGTTCCTTAGCGGGCAAGTCTACAAGCATGCACCGGTAAAGGACAAAGCCTTATTAGACGATGTCCGCTCACTCATGAAAGCGTAAGCAAACTTACAAGTAACTATAAAATAATTATGGGATTTTTTTCTTCTATACCATCCGTTTCTGTAGCTGAAGCGGCGCAAAAGCTGCATAGCGATAACACCCTGCTCATTGATGTGCGCAGCTCCGCTGAGTTCGCCTCTGGCCACGCTCAGGGTGCGCAAAATTGTCCACTTCCCTCTCTCGCTAAGTGTATCGACAAACTTAAAAACTTTACCGAGGTCTATGTCATCTGTCAGTCGGGTGGCCGCAGCTCAGCGGCAGTTTCGATGCTTTTATCTGAAAAATTGCCGGCTATCAATATTGCGGGCGGCACCTCTGCATGGCACGCGCAGGGGCTCCCAATGTCTTTGGCCCTATGACAAAAAAACAACCTCAACATCCGGTAGTGGTTTCGTTCTTTGACCGCGCAACAAACACGGCCACGCATGTTGTTTCTGATCCAACAACTAAATCTGCGGCAATTATCGACAGCGTAATGGACTATGACCAAGCGACCGGGCACATATCGTACGAGAGCGCCGACGCCGTGGCTGAGCACATACTTGCAGAAGGGCTGAGTGTCGAGTGGATACTCGAAACGCACGTGCATGCCGACCATCTCTCAGCTGCGCCCTACCTGCAAACAAAGCTCGGCGGGAAACTCGGTATCGGTAAAAAAATAATCGATGTGCAAAACATTTTCGGCAAGGTGTTCAATGCTGGTACCGAATTTGCGCGCGATGGCAGCCAGTTTGACGCATTATGGGAAGATGGCGATAGGTTTATGATCGGTAGCATCGCGGCGCGGGTGCTATACACTCCCGGGCACACGCCAGCTGATGTCAGTTATGTCATCGGAGATGCGGTATTTGTGGGCGACACTCTCTTTATGCCCGACTATGGATCGGCTCGGTGCGACTTCCCCGGAGGCAGTGCCGAAGCGCTATATGAATCGGTGCAGAAAATTTTTGCGCTGCCTGATGAAACAAGAATGTTCCTGTGCCACGATTACCTGCCCGAAGGTAGGACAAACTATGCTTGGGAAACTTCGGTAGGCGAGCAAAAACACGCCAATATACATCTGCGGCTCGGTACCGATGAGACGGCGTTCGTAACCAAGCGACAAGCACGCGACATGAAGCTTGGCATGCCAAAACTTATAATCCCCTCACTCCAGATCAATATGCGCGCAGGCAATCTCCCCGAGCCTGAGGACAGCGGGGTAGCCTACCTAAAGGTGCCGATAAACGACATTTTCGTCAAAAAATCTTAGCTACTCTCCTGTCTTGGGTGCCTGACTCGGGAAACCCCTTCCCCCAAAACTTTTCTGTCACTAAGGCGACATAGAAAAGTTTTTCCTCCAGGGCCGGCCGCTTTTGCTTTATCCTGCGGCGCAAAAGTCGGCTTTCGATCCCCAGGCAACGCGCCGCGTTGCAAAAAAGCCCCACCAAACTTGGTAGGGCTTTTTTGTCACCGAGGGTGCCTACTGGGAATCGAACCCAGATTGCGAGTTCCACAAACTCGAGTGTTAACCTTTACACCATAAGCACCATACTTCTTCTACATAAGCCCCGCCTCTGTTATAGCAGAGGAAGGGCTCCGAAGCCACTTCGATTAGATAACTTTCTTAAGCGCTCGCAGCGAAGAAATGTACGCCAAAGAGACGAACGCGAGGCCGATGAGGCCGGTCACCACCTCGGGCACATGCACCACGAGGCCAATGAGCATCGAGAGCGCGAGGCCGAGGATAGCCCAGTGGGCGCCATGCTCAAGGTAGCGCAGGCTGTCGAGTGTCTTGCGGCGAACAAGATACACCGTGATAGAGCGCACGAAGTATGCGCCGATGCCGAGGCCCACAAAGATCACCAAAATTTGCGAAGTAAGCGCGAATGCGCCCACCACGCCGTCGAGCGAGAACGCAGCGTCGAGAATGTTGAGATAAATAAAGAGTGTTGCACCGGTGTGCGCCACGGCGTCCCCTTCCATATGCAGGCTGCTTGCGATGCCTTGGATGATGATAAAGAGAATGATGCCGATGATGCCCGCAGCGAGGATCACTCCTTGGTCGCCATGACCATAGTGCGCACCGAGGTACGAAAGTGTAAGGATAGTAGTGAGCGCGATACCGAGCTCGATAGCCTCGATCCTTCCCCACTTGGCCAGATGCTTTTCAATGAGCGAGATCCAGTGCACACTTTTGCCGACATCGAAAAAATATTTAAGCGAAACCATAAGGAGAAAAGCGCCGCCGAAGGCCAAGATAGCAGGCGAAGCAAGGTCGAGTATACGGCCATACTCTGCAGGGTCTTCAAACGCCAAGAAGATTGCACCTATCGGCGAGATCCACGCAGCGATGGCAACGATGATAACCGGCAGCACGAGGCGCGTGCCAAACACCGCAAGAAGGATACCCCAGGTAAGAAAGCGCTTTTGCCACTTCTCGCTCATTTGATTGAGCACCTTTGCGTTCACGACTGCGTTGTCGAACGAAAGTGTTATTTCAAGCACCGAAAGGAGGAGCGCCAAAACGAGTGCGGCAAAACCTCCCCAATAAAATACTGCAACCAGTGCAAGAAGCGAGATGACAATCGGTGCGATAAATAGTTTCATGATGTAAAAATGTTTATGTGATTATACACTACCTCATTTCCCCCGATTTTCACATTGGGCAATAGTAAGGTACGCTCTTAAGCGTATGGAAGAGCCAGTATACCCGATGCGCATCAATAAATACCTCGCCGAGAGGAACTACGCAACGCGTGGGGGCGCCGACGCGCTCGTTGAGGCCGGCCTCGTGTTTGTAAACGGCAAGCGCGCCGTGGTGGGCCAAAAGGTGCTCGAAAAAGATAAAGTTGAGGTGAAGCTCCGCAAACAAAAAGCATTTACCTACATTGCCTACAACAAACCAAAAGGCATCATCACCCACTCGGCACAGAGGGGCGAGAAAGAAATTAAAGAAGTGATGCCAGTGAAGGGCGTCTTCCCTGTCGGGCGGCTCGACAAAGACTCACACGGGCTCATTATCCTCACCGACGACGGGCGTGTTACTGAAAGGTTGCTTGGCCCCAAATTTGAGCACGAGAAAGAATATTTTGTAAAAACTAAAGAAAAGTTGCGTTCGAGTTTTGAAAAGAAGATGGAAGCAGGTGTCACCATTGGTAAAGAAAAAACAGCGCCGTGCAAAGTGCATGTGTTTGGCGAGCGCGCATTTAGTATCACCCTCACCGAAGGCAAGAAGCATCAAATTAGGCGCATGTGCGATGCACTTTTTCAATCGGTTGATGACCTCAAGCGCACCCGCGTTATGAACATAACCCTCGGCACTCTCAAAGAGGGAGACTTTCGAAAACTCGAGGGAGAAGAACTCGAAACTTTTTTGAAACAATTAGGATTGGCGTAAATAAAAAAGCGGCCGCACGAATGCGGCCGCGAAATTGGTTTACCACCAAACAATTGGCGGCGGTGTCCATTGAAATTGGCGGGACCAGAACAATCCCAGATATACAACAAGAATCAAGAGGCCGACTACCGATCCAATCAGCGACACGAAAGGCCCGAAAATGAAAAGGTAGACGACTATTCGCACAATCCAAAATTCGAGCGGGTTGCCAAAGGCGGTCTTAGCCACTTCCTTGTAGAGATTGTTCTCCCGAATCTCTTGGGAAGAGTGTTTTGAAAATGGGAGACCGAGCTCTACCGCCCTACGAACTTCTTCTGTCCGTTTGGCGAGACCGCCGGGCAAAAACCACTGCACATCCTCCCAGAAATATTTCCAGAACTGGACGAAAGGATGCCCGGTCTTCCCTCCTACAAAAGCGCCATTCAGATTCAACTCGAACCAGTAGATGCCTATCCAACCGCAAAGTGCAGCAAGAAGGTAGAAGACGGTGTTGAGCGGCGAAGAGAAAAATTCGATCAAAGACTGCATTTCAGTTCTCCATTTGATTTGAGCAACTGGAAAAACTATATAATGGTATTACAACTTAGTCAATGATGTTACTGAGACTGGCACAAGTGGTCACGAGTTGAGCTTGCTCGTCAGCAAACTCCCTCTCGACCCCGGCTCGCGGTTTTGCAATTGCAAAACATCGCTCCGCCCGGCACATGTACGCAAAAACGGCACACAAGTGCCGTTTTTTGTCATGTGCCCAGGAGAAGACTCGAACTTCCAAGCCCTTGCGGGCGCTACCACCTCAAGGTAGTGCGTCTACCAATTTCGCCACCTGGGCATGTGCTAGATAATAGCGGGTATTTTTCTATGCCGCTACTTCCGGCTCCTGCGCAGCCTCCACAGCAGGAGCTGCTTCAACCACCTCTTCTACCACCTCCTTCTCAAAAACAGGAGTGGTTGCATTAACCGATTTGCGCATCTGGCGCTTCACCTCATGAGCCGCCTTGCGACGGATAAAGTAGAGCTTCGCGCGGCGCATCTGAGCGCGGCGGAGGATCTCGATAGAGTCGATAGTTGGAGAGTAGAGTGGGAAGATCTTTTCTACACCCACGCCCGAGGCAACACGGCGAACGGTAAAGGTCGCCCCAGCCTCAGTGCCGTGCTTAACCGCGAGGATAAGGCCTTCGAACGCCTGGCGGCGAACGTTTTTGGTTGAGACTGCCTTTTTATTGGCACCCTTACCCTGCTTCACCTCCTCGATTTTCTGCCAGACACGCACGGTGTCTCCAGCACGAAGCTCGAGGCCTGAGCGCTCTTTCATAATTACTGGCGTAGTTTTGATCCCTGACTTCTCCATATAGTGTGAAAAGACTGTAACACGAAGCTATAATCCGCGCAATTTCTTCTCGGCCTCCACGAAATCGGCTGGGAGTGGAGCCTCAAAACTCACCATTTCGCCATTTGGATGCATAAACGAGGCCGAAAGGGCATGCAGGGCAAGGCGGGTGAATCCCAAAATCTGCGGCCTCGTTGGTGCATAGAGCCTGTCGGCAACAATCGGCTTTTGGATAGCTGCAAAGTGGACACGAATCTGGTGCGTGCGGCCGGTTTTAGGGAATGCCTCCAAATAGGTTGCGCCTTCGCCTCGGGCGATAACGCGATACATAGTTTGAGCGTCGCGCATCTCGCCATGCG
>Ga0172379_10001536_pt1 | contig 45482 bp, 67 predicted proteins | sample GrowelOW334metaG_FD_119756 | JGI IMG/M metagenome (GOLD analysis project Ga0172379, IMG submission 119756) | Groundwater microbial communities from an aquifer near a municipal landfill in Southern Ontario, Canada - Groundwater well OW334 metaG | ecosystem: Environmental > Aquatic > Deep...
GATAGAATTTATAGTCCTGATATAATTATTGTACACTCTACTGTGCCTATAGGGACTACTAGAAAATTAGGTTATAAAGCAGTACATTCTCCAGTGAGAGGAGTTCATCCTAATTTAGAAGAAGGTATAAGAACATTTGTTAAATATATAGGGGCAACAGATACAGAAACTGGCTATGAAGTAACACAATTATTTGAAGAATATGACTTAACACCTAGCAGTATTTGTGACCCAGAAGATACAGAAGCTGGTAAACTTTTATCTACTACTTACTATGGTTGGAATATTCTATTTGAAAAGCTAGTACATAAGTTCTGTAAAGATAATAGTCTAGACTTTGATATAGTATATACAGACTTTAATAACACCTATAATGATGGTTATAAAGAACTAGCTATGGATTATGTAGTAAGACCAGTATTAAAACACATAGAGGGAGAAATAGGTGGTCATTGTGTAATCCCTAACTGTAAGATATTAGATTTTGACCCAGCAAAAATAATAGCAACATACAATGAAGAAATTAAAAAGAGTAAAAGTTAGCTGGCAGGATATTACATCTGATTTTAGCTGGCAAGAGGATATACAAGAAGTAATAAAGGATTTTAAAAAAGATATATGTGAATCATTTGGCTATGTTATATATGAAGATAAAGATATATTAGTTATTGCTCCTGATATTATATGGAGAGATAAAGAAATAGATAGATTTAGTTATCAAATAATACCAAAGAAACCAATTAAAGAGATTGTAGTTCTACCCCCCAACTAGGGGAAAAACTTTTTTCACCCCCTTTCCAACTTAGCCAAATTTGTTGGATTGGGAGGTAAAACTATAAACATATGTGGATAGCAATAATAATTTTAATAGTATTAATAGCCAGTAGTGGAAAAGAAATATGAAAGTAGATGGTTTACAGGCTTATAAACAGCCTAATTCTGATGCTTATTATAGAAACTATGATAAAATATTTGGAAATAAAAAGAATAAAAAAGGAAATACTGATAGCTCTAGACGAAGCAAAAAGAAATAGAGACTATTATATAATTGACCAATTAAAGAATAGACTAAGAAAGTTAAAGAGAGTTAGGTTAGAATATTGAAAACCTAAAAAAACCTAAAGTATTATGGCAGGAGATATATCAAGAAAAAATGGAGAACTTGGTGGCAGACCCAAAGGAGAAAGTCCTGTTACTAAGTTAAAGAAGAAACTTAAACAGCATTTTAGAGATGATGAAATTGATGATTTAATAGCTAGTGCTAAAGTTAAAGCTGAAACATCTGATAAAATGTTAATGTTTTTATTAGAGCATATATTTGGTAAAGCTAGACAGAATATAGGTTTAGATGGTGGAGAAGATAATGAGCCTATTAAAATGGATATGACAGTTGATGAAGCAATAAATAAAATATATGGCAGTAAAGGAAGCGACAGCAAATAACTTAGTTCATACTGCTTATTTTAGTGGAGTACCTAAAGACCAATTAAAGAACTTTTTATTAAGAGGATATAGTCCATTACCTTGGCAGATGAAGTTTCACGCTGAGGCAAGGAGAGCTGATCAGGAAGGATATGCTACTGATGTAGGTTGTGGTGGAGCTAGAGGCCCTGGTAAGAGCCACGCAGTATTTGCTCAAGTTACATTAGATGATTGTCAGAGAATACCAGGATTAAAAGCATTGTTCCTTAGACAAACAGGCAGAGCTGCTAAAGAATCATTTGAAGACTTAATTGATAGAGTGTTATCTGGTAAGATAAACTATAAGTACAGAGGACAGCCAGGACAAGTATCGTTTGAAAATGGCTCTAAGGTTATTCTAGGAGGATTTAAAGACGAAAGAGATATAGACCAGTACATTGGAATTGAATATGATATTATAGCTATAGAAGAGTTAAACCAGCTTACAGATAACAAGGTAGAAAAGCTAAAAGGTTCTTTAAGAACAAGTAAAAAGAATTGGCGACCTAGAACTTACAACTCATTTAACCCTGGTGGTATAGGTCATTTGTATGTTAAAGAGAAGTTTGTAGACCCTTATTATCAGCACAAACAGACTAAGACAGTATTTATACCTAGTACTTATTTGGACAATCCTTATCTTAATGTAGAATATACTGATTATTTAGAGAATTTAAGTGGTAATCTAGGTAAGGCTTGGAGAGAGGGTAACTTTGATATATTTGATGGACAGTTCTTTGGAGAGTGGAATGTAATAAAGCACGTTATAAATCCTTTTGCTGTACCTAAACATTGGAACAGATACAGAGCTTATGACCACGGTAGAAATGCCCCAGCTTGTTGTAAGTGGTATGCAGTAGATGAATATGGACAAGTGTTTGTTTATAGGGAATTGTATAAAGCTGGAATGAATGTAGATGAGTTGGCTAAGGAGATTGTAAGATTATCAGAAGGCGAAGAGTATGTCTTTTCAGTAGCTGACCCTAGTATATTTGCTCAACACGGATTTGTAGATAGTTTTGGTGGACAAACAATAGCTGAATCATTTGCTAGACAAGGTGTTATATGGACACCAGCAAGTAATCGTAGAGTAGATGGTTGGTCTATTATGCATCAGTATTTAGACTGTAAGAGTGGCGACCCTAAGATGAGATACTTTAATACTTGCCACGATAGTATTAGAACAATACCAGGACAAATACACGATGATAAGAAACCAGAAGATTTAGATACTAAGGGTGAAGACCACGCAGTAGATACAGACAGATATTTCTTATTAGCACTACACGAATCATCAGCACCTAGACTAAAGACTGAAACTGAATTAAAATTAGATAAGATGAAGGAGTCTAGTGGACTATCCCCAGAAGCATTAAATGAATTTTATTATAAAAAATAGTATGGAAGAACAATACAAAGGAGGGTTTAAAGAAAGCCTACTTAACAAGCGAGAGTTAGAAGACTTTAAACACGCTCAAAAAAGAATAGAACAGCTTAAAGATAATCGTAAAGACCATTATGGTGTTGATTTAGATGACCTATGGGCTGAAGCTGATAGAGATTATGCTCCTCATAGGCTTAATTCTACAGGTAAACGATATGTTGTTACTGATGAAGATAAAGGTTGGAGAGGTGCTTTAGTTAGATTAGGTAGTAGTGATTGGCAGTCAGATATTGCTCAGTCTAATCCGTTTGTTAAAATACAAACAGCTTTATCTATTTTAGTAGACCAGAACCCTAGTGGTGTATTTACTCCAGTATTAAAGAAATTCCAAGCTACTACTGAACTTATACATCAGTTGTATAAGCGTAGTTGGGAAGTAGCTAGAAGTAAATCACAGCTTAAACTATTTATATTTAACCTAACTAAGTATGGTTGGGCTATTGGTCGTACATTTCCTTTGAAATTAGTAAGAACAGTTAAAGTATTAAAGGTTCTTAATCCTGATGACCCATCAAAGAACGAGTACGAAGAAAAGAAAGTTGTAGACTATGATGATGTTATGAGAGAGAATCTAGACCCTCGTAATACTTGGATAGATGATATGACCAGACCAAATGATTATGATTCAATGAACGACTGGTGTTATCGTAAGGTCTATACAATGGAACAAGCCAAGAAAGAGTTTGGTAAGTATAAGTTTTGGAAGTATGTTAAGCCTGGTGGAACTTTAGACGAAACCTTAACTGATAACGCTAAAAAGAGTGATAAGGATACAGTTAGAGATGACTTAGTAGAGGCTTACTTCTACGAGAACCTAGCTAGAGATTTATTCTATGTAGAATTTAATGGAGTACCTCTTGTTATAGAACCACTACCAGTATCAAACTATAATGGCTCTAAGAAACTATCTTGTTGGCATACTTATTGGAATATTAGACACGCTGAATCTCCATACGGTATAGGGGTATATGAAGCTATTAGATACCAGAACTCAATGTTGGATAGAATTACTAATATGACTATTGACCAGTTGACCTTGAGTATTTATAAGATGTTCTTTTATCAAGGAACTGATAAGCTAACTGAAACAGGAGACTTTAGAATCTCCCCAGGGGTAGGCAAACAAGTATTAGATCCTAAAAGTATTAATTGGTTGGAAACACCTGGTCCAGGTAGAGATGCTTGGGAAGGATTACAGTATTTCCAAGATAAGATAGATGAGTATTCAGGAATAGGCGACCCTCTATTAGGGGCTGTAACAGGTAAAACAGCCTTTGAGATAGCTCAAGCTAAGGAAGCTGCCTTAAAGCGTCTTAAAGACCCTTTAAACAATATTCTAGAAGCTCTTAACACTGAGGCTTATATTACTATTTCCCTTATGCAGTTAATGTATTCTATACCTGAAACTCACGTTATATCTGACCCTGACTTAATGCAGAGATATTTAGAAGAAGTACAGGCAGACCCAGAGCTATATGAAAGAAATGAAAATGATGAATTTGTAGCTAAGATATACAGACAGTTTCCACTTAACCTAGATGAAGACGAAAACAAGAACTTAATAGAAACTGATGAAACTAAATTCTTTAGAATTAAACCTAAATATCTAAACTGGGAGGGTATAGTAAATATCAAGAGTCAATCAATACTTTCACCTTCTAAACAGATTGATAAGGCAATGGATATTGAAATGTATAACCTATTAACTCCTTGGGTTTCTATACCTAATGGACAACAGTTATTTGGTAAAATGGCTAAATCACTTATTAAGCATTACGATAAAGACCCTAAGGAAATATTACCTGATAGCTGGATAAACGAACAACCACAGCAACCACAGCAGTTACCTCAGCCTCAAGGACAACCACAGGGACAACAAGGAGGAGGATTATTTACTAAAGCTAATACAAACATAGGAACTCAGACAGGGCAGAATCCTCAAGCTGGTGGAGGTTTATTTCAAAAGATAGGACAAATGGCATCTAAATTAAATCCATTTAGAAATCAATGATAAGTCAAGCAGAAAGAAAACAATTAAAATCACTTATACAGTCTGGAGCTTGGACTGCAGTTGATAATTTTGCCAATGATTATATTAATTCAATACGCCAACGATCTGTGGTTAGAGATACTGAGTGGAATACACTTAAAGAATCTTTAACCAATGAAGGACAGGTTAGAGGTATCACAAGTTTTATTAATTCGTTAATAGAGGAAGCAAATAGAAATGACTAAATTAGAAACCTATATCCAATTTGCCAAGTTAGTCTTTGGCTTATATGGACTAATAGTATTAACTTACATAGCAATACGCATATGATTAAACCCTTACAAGACTATGTTGTCTTAGAAGAAATTAAAAAGGAAAGTAAACTAATTATTGTTGATGGAGTAGATTTTGAACCTACTCACAGAGCTACAGTAATTGAGATGGGAGAGAATAGTAAACTTCCAATTAAATCAGGCGATACTGTTTTGATTAAAGAGTATGGCTTTGAAAAGTTAAAGTTAGAAGATAAGAAGGAAATTCTTATCGGTAAAGAAGAAAACATTTACGCAATAATCAAATGATTACCTATCACGAGAAATTTAGAATGCCAGACCTTAATAAACAAAATGATTGGTTTTTAGAGGTTAATTGGAATCCTAAAGATAAAAAGATAAATGACTGTAAAATTGTAAGAGTTACTTTCCCTGACGGTAAAGAGGCTTTGATAGAACGAGAGAAATTACACGCTGTATTGTTTGCTATTGGTAGAGCAGATGAACAACGTGAATTAGTTCCTCAAACTCAAACCAGAGTAATGAAGTTTAAAAAGTTGTTAAAGGTTAAGGCTTTTAAGAATATGGAAAAAGGTGAAGAGTTAATATTTCCTTATGAATTTGAAGTGCCAATAGCTCAAATAGAAACTATTGGTAAAGCACCTAAGCAACACGTTATAGGTTCTAATGAAAAGTTGATTAAATAATTTGCCAAGCGTCTAAAAATTAGTTAAAATTAAGTATATGCCAAAAGAAACAACAAATGCTCTATTAAAAGAGCTGATAGGAGAAATTAAATCCCTTAAAGAAGAATTAAAACCTAAGGAAGGTCCAAGGGTTGAACCAGTCAAAGAGGAAACTAAACCCGAAGAAGGTGGACCAACTATACCTGCTTCTGCTCCAGTTCCTACTGAATACAGAGAAGTAGTTAAAACAGTTTTAAATGACCAATTTGGTGTTAAAGTTATACCTTTAGCAGATAGACCAGCTTTTCAGTTGGAAATTACTGTACCTCAGAAGTATAGCAACGCTACCAAAGAATATATTGAAACTTATGGTGGAGATTTAAGGTCAAGAGTAGTAGATTATGCTCAAGGTTCTAATGGAGTAAGAGATTGGTGTGAAACAGTTTATAAAAACTTAGGAGCTGAAATACAAGCGTTAATAGTATCAGATAGAAATAAATAATATGTCAGAAGAAATGAAACCAGTAGTCTATATTCCCTATGATAGACTAACAGCTGGAAAAGATTGGGAGATAGGACAAACTTACAGAATTAAATTGATAGTTAAACAAAAAACCAAAGACGAAGATGGTGCTATGTTTGAAATTATAGATGCTTCATCTTTAGAAATGCCTGGTCGTAAAGAAAGAGCTGAAATACATTCAGACAGTGGTACATATAAAGGAGCTTAAGCTCTAACCGAAGCCTCTTAGGAGGTTTTGGCCAGTGCTTAACTGGATTTAATTAGCATATCTCGGCCCTTCATCCGAGTAAAAACAGGAAGTAAAAAAGTATGTCAAAAAACATAGTGGGAGCAATCCCAGAGTTCACCGATGGTGGACAAGAGGAGGTTAAAGAACCTATTAAGGTGGAGACGGAAACTCCAAGCAGTCCTCCTGCAGAAATTAAACCTGTTGAGGAAGTTCAAGAACCAGAACGAAAATTTGAACAAGTCAGCGAAGATGCTTTAAAGGATGAGAAAGATGATGGCGTTGTTGAAGTTCCAGAGGAACGATATGTTCCTAAGGAGCAATTTGACAAAGCTACGCAGGGCCTACGTGATGAAATTGTTTATTTAAAAGGGAAACTTCGTGAAGTTACTGGTACTGAAAAACGTACCATTGAGAAACAGATTGAAGTTAAAGAAGAACAAGTCAATGAGCTAGAGGACTTAAATCCAACAGACATTGAAATTGTTGAAAAAATCCTTAAAAGTAAAGGTTATATCACTCAAGCAGAGTCTAAAAAAATGTCTTATGAGAGTACAAAAAATGACATTTTAAATACTTGGCTTGAAAATCACCCTGAGTATAAACCAGAGAACGATGTAGATGATTCCAAATGGAATGCTCTACAACGTGAGGTAAGTTTATATAAACAACCTGAAGACCCACGAGATATTAAAGATAGACTTGACAGGGCTCATCGGGAAATCTCAAAATTTAAAGGCGATCCAACACTATCTGTTAAAAAACAGCAACTTAAAATTGCTGGTGTAGGAGCAGGTGGAGTGCAACGGTCTTCTTCTAGACCTTCAAAACTTACAGAAGCTCAAAAGGCTATCTATAGGCAAGGAGGTTGGTCGGAAGAGGAAATCTCTCAAATGGATAAATAAGTTACCTAACAAATTTATGAGTTTTAGATTAGTTCAAAGTGGTGGAGCTGTTACAGACCCCACAGTAATTAATGTTACAGGCTCAGGTACTATTAATAACAACAACCCAGTTGACTGGAACAGAGATGCTGATTATTTAGTTTCTCCAACTACATCAAGTTCAACTTCTACAATGGTATTCGGTATTGCTAAAAGCTATGCTGAAGGCGAATCAGATACATTTGTAAAAGTTGTTCCTTTTGTACAAGGTCAATTATGGGAAGCTGATTGTGCTAATGCTGCTACCACTGGTCAAATCGGTGTTAGACAGGCATTAAGTGCTTCAGATAGAGGTGTTATTCATAATCAGGAAACTGATAATGTAAATGGTACTGGAATCTTTTTGCCATATTATATGGTAGGAAGTACGTCAGGTAGCGGTAAGTTAGTAGGAAAATTCATCTACACAGACAATGTTGTAGGTCAGAATCAAACTACTTTCATTTAATATTAACTTAAAATACTATGGCTAGTGGAGTTCCATTAACTTTAAGTGATGCCGCTGATTTAATTGACGTATCTATTCAAGATATTTGGCTAAAAGGAAGTGAATCCGAGACAAGTCTATATAAGGAGTATATGAACGTCGAATCAGGCGTTACAGATTACTACTTAAAAGACAGCTCTCTAACAGGCTTAGGTTACGCAGGTAGAATTACAGAGAATGCTGCTGTTACAGCTGCTTCTCCTGTACAAGGTTATGACAAAACATATACACAGGTTCAATTCGGTGTATTATTGGCATTTACCAAACATATGTGGTTCTTCGGTATTAAAAAAAGAAATCTTACAAAGATTACTTCCGAAGCTCGCAAGGCTTGCTCTGACTTAAGAGAACTTAGATGTGCTGATTTGCTAGACAATTCTTTCTCAACTTCTTACTTAGCTCAAGATATTAGTGGCAATTACACAGTAACAATTGCTGGTGGTAATGGTGTAGCTTTTATTTCAGCTTCTCAAACCAGAGAAGATGGTGGTTCAAACTGGAGCAATCGTGTTACAGATGGATCTACCGTCAATATGGACTTTGAGTATGATGCTTTAAAAGCTGCTCACAGAACTGCTGCATTGCAAGTTGGACCAACTGGCAAACCATTAAACATAAGTTTGGATACTTTTGTATGTTCAAGAGGTTACGCTGTTCATAATAGAGCTGAGGAAATCCTTGGTGCTATGAACAGAGGTTATATGCCTGGCTCTGCTGATTATGATAAATCAGCTGTTGCTAAGTATAGAATACACGCTAATCCTTGGATTACTTCAAATACTTCTTATTGGTGGATGTTTGATTCTTCAAAGAAGAACGACAGCTACGGATTCCAATATAAGGAATCACAACCAATTTCATTAGAAGGTCCAAATGTAGTCTTTAAGACTGGAGAAATCCAATACAAGGCTAGTTTGATGTTTGACATCGGTCACAACGATCCTCGTGGTTGGGTTGGTTCTAAGAATACCAACGCTGCTTAGTAGAGTCTAGCATAGCTCTTTTACTCAATATGCTATTTTACCCTTTTAGGGAGTGGGGTATCCGTCTGGATGCCCTTAGTCTGGGAGAACCAGAATACCCCACTATAAATAATTTATAACTAATAATATGAATTTAGGCGGATATAACTATACAAATTTCCAAAATGTAAGAGTTAAAGGTAATAACTCAGGTGGTCCTGGCTCAGTAAGGTTTCAATCTGGAAGTGCTTATGAACAAACACTAGTAGCAAATGCAGATTACACTGATGCTGACAAAACCGTTACTCTACCAGCTAAGACTGGTACAGTAGGTGTTACAGGTACTTTTTCAGTATCACTTCCATCGGCTTTAGGAAATGCTAATTTATATTCTACAGCAGTTACCGTAACTGGTATTAGAGCAGAAGATGGATTAGTGGTTTCACCGATTGGAGAAACAGGAACATATACCTATGGAACACAAGGAACAAGATATATTGTTGTTGGTGCGAAACCTAGCAATGGTTCTATTGTGTTGACTTTTCAAAATCTTGGTCAAGGAACTGGATATATCGAAGGATTAACCTTTGGTTATACAGCAGTAAGATAAAACTATGAGTGAAAACGAACAACAAGAACAGCAGGGTAGAGCTTGGTTGCATAATATGCAAATGATGAATACTGTCATATCTCAAATGAAAGAGATACCAATTCTACCCTCTGAAGAAGTCAAGGAACAAAATGCTTTGTTAAAAGTTGAGTTCCCAGAAGAAGGCGGTGTGCTAACTTATATAGAAGGCTATGATGAGCCATATAGAGGTTTCCCTTATGCTGAATTCGTAGAAAAGATTGATACAATGAAAAAGATTGTTCGTACTACACTCAGTGGCACATATCACGAGTTAAAGAGACGACCTAAAATAGCTTTAATAACTATTTTACCTGCTCTATGGTTAATACGACCAGTAATACGTATTTCTGTATATGTATTTTATAGAATGATTGAGAGATTTAAAATTAAAACAATTAGATACTCTCAACCTATACAAGAATTACACAGAATATTAAGCCTAGAACCTAAAAAAGATAGTCCTAAGTTTAGACGTCAATTAAGAGATTTAATCTGTATGACAGCTGAATTTGACAATGCTTATAGGTTTAGAATGCAAGATATTCTAGTTAATTTAGACAAGGAAGCTCTTAAACAGAATCCTATCAAAGAAATACTACGATTATTTGAAATATTACAAGGTAGAGAAAAGACTCAAGAGATTCGTGATACGTGGAAGTTAGTAAAGTTTTTTATAACTTACTATCTAAGGTTTGATAAGGAATTGTTAAGTATTTTAACAACAGCTTTATCAGGTTTAAATAAAAAAGAGTTCAAACTATCCAAAGAGGACAAGGTATTTTGTAAGCCTCGTAAGGATTATAAGTTTGGATTCTTAGATAACAACAAATAAGATGGGATACTATTTTTCAAGAGATAAAACACCAGAGTATCGTAGTGCTACGTTAGAAAGTGCAGCTACTACTTCTACTATTTGGACTCCCAGAACTGGTAATAAATGGGTTGTAGACAGTCTTACAATAGCAGCTAATTTAGGTGCTGTAATTAAATTCTATAAAGGAACAACTACATCAGGCCCTGATGCGATAGCGACTTTTGTAGTTGGTGGAAGTGATTATATATCTTTAAATGCTATTATAGATGGTTCTGCTACTACTAATTATCTTTATGCGACAACCGATACAGGTTCAACAGGTGGCCAGTACATTTTTGCTACTGGTTTTGAAGATACTTTAGATGATGTAGTAAACGAAACAGGAGTCTAATTTGACTTATAAGATGATTAAGGTGGCAGAACAAAAAAGTTCTGTGTTTCAATGTGTATGTTAAATGTAAAAATACAATTTGATAAACCAAACTCTGATATTAATGATAATCAACCAAACTCTAGTTTAGTTACTAACAACATTAATTCTAGTATAGAAGATGACAGACCTAATTCTGTAACAGCACATAGTTTTCAAGCTACTACTGTAAGCACTCCTTCAGGAATATCAGCTGGTATGCCTATAGGGTTACTACTAGCGTTGACTTATGCTGGAGACCCTGGTCCTACTATTGAAAACTTTATTGGAAAATCACCAAATGTAACAATTAAAGATTATTAAAAATGGCAGACTCAAATGTAGAAATAACAGCTGGGACTGGTACTAATATAGATACCAGAACAGAAGCAGGTGGCGATCATCGTCAGGTGATTGTTCTTGGCGACCCATCAGTAACAGATTCAGTAGCAGAGGTTAGAGCAACAGACCCTGATAGTAATTCAGAAGGAATTGTTGTCAGAGATGTTAACACTTCAGCTATTGTTTCTCGTTTAGCTAGTACCCTTACAATAAAAACAGACCCTGGTTATGAATTAGGCTCTATTAAAGGTATAAACAGTACTGTGGCGATTTATTTTGATAGAGGCGAGCCAACAGTAATAGCAAAAGCTGGTACAGGAACATTTACAGTTAAATTTGACCCTGGTTATGAACTTGGTTCAGTTAAGAGTATAAATTCTACTGTAGCAGTTTACTTTGACCAGTCTAACCCTAGTGTAAATGTTGGAACACCATCAGTAAATGATTTAAGTGGAACAGCTATTTTACCTCAGGTGTTATCTGGTTCATTTACGGGAAGTTATCCTAGTGGATATACTATAAAAGCTCCGATAGCTAGTAGAGTTATAAAAGTATATGCCTATTCATTAACAACTACAGCTCAGGCTAGTTCAGTGGTTAAATTCGGAGATGGTGGAGCTGCTGGTACTACATTTACAGAAACAGCTTTGTATGCTCCTAGTCAGGGTATATCTGGTAGTAATCAACAAGTTACCCCACCAGGGTATCTATTTGCAACAGCTAGTGGTTCAACATTAGCTATTAAGTGTGATGAAACAACATCACTTATACATTATACAGTATCTTATTTCTTAGAATCAGCATAATATGGCAATAGCATTTGACAACGCAACAAGTGGTTTTACAGTCAGTTCGGCTACTCATACAATATCATCATTTGTTACAACAGGAAGTGATATAGTTTTAACTGTTGGTGTTCTTTCTACCTCTAATGCTATATCTGGGGTTACTTTTGGTGGAAATGCTATGACACAAGTCGGCACTGAAATCACTATGGGTAATGGATATAAAACCTCTCAATGGATTTATAAAGTTGGAAGTGCTACTACTGCGAATATAGTCGCTACTGTTGGTGGTTCTGCTGGTAATGTGTTTGTAGCTGCCGCTTCTTATACAGGATGCGACCAATCTACACAACCAGATAATTCAGGACAGACATATTTTTCAATTGTTAGTACATCAGATGCTAGTTCTTTAACACCTACGGTAGATGATTGTTGGGTAGTATGTTATGCAGGAGATGAGGGAGAAGCACCAGCAGCAGGAGCAAACACAACATTACGAGTAGCTCAAGTAGTTCACGGTATTTTTGATAATAATGCTGCTATAAATCCTGCAGCAAGTACTACAATAACAACAACCACATCTTCCAGTAATAGAAGTTCCCATCATTTATTGTCTTTAACACCAATAGCTGGTGGGGGAGCAGTAGACACAATAAACTCACTTAATTTATTAGGAGTACAATAATATGGCAAAAACACTTTTAACAGACAATACAAACTTAACCAACGATAAACAATATACTTTTTTATCTCAAGATGTTGTGGCTACTGGCTCAACAATAAGAGTTCAAAGTATAATTGGTTTTGAATCACTTACCACTTCATCTGGTCAGATACTTTGTATTGGTAAAATAGGCGATGAAAAGACTGAAATAAGACGCACTTCTAATACTACAGCTTTAAGTACAACTTATAATCAAGTTACTTTAAGAGATACATTACAATTTAATCACCCACAAGATACTCCAGTATATATAATTGATTGGGATAGAGTAGAAATTCAACACGCTACTACTGTTTCAGGGTCTAAGTCTACAATAGTAACTTACCCTTATAATATTACTCCCGATCAGGAAAACACAATAATAAAAGATAGTTCTAAAACTAGTGGTTATTACTTTACTCGTTTTAATGAAACCATAGGTAATACTAGCTCTAATTGGTCAGACGCTATACCCTATGGGGGTTTTGATGCTAATTCAGTAGCCAAGATTAAAGAAAGAGCATTAAACTCTCTAGGCGAGGAAGTAGATGGAAAACTAATAACCCACGAACTTCTAGATGAATGGTTATGGGAAGCTAGACGACAATATCACGAAGCTCCTGGCAAAAGACCATTTAGACGAAAGTACAATACTGCTATAGGCAGTGTAGTAACTGGTAGTTTTAGAATTGATTTACCAACAGACGTAGAAAGACCTTATTCAGCTGAAAATGTATTTGGTGTAAGAATAGGCACGGAAGATAATATGAATTTCTACGACAAGAAAGAATATGACTTTGATTATCGCAATAAGCCTCATTCTACCTTAGATGTGCCATATACAGTCAATACTAGCACCTCTATTTGGCTCGCAAATGGGCGTGATTTTAGCGATTCTGCTGTTATATCGGTAGAAGGTACTAATATCGGATTATCACGTGTTACAGGCGAAACTGGGAGCTTCTACGTGTATTCTCACGGTGATTGGTCAGCTTCAGCTGGTTCTGATGCCTTTCAAAACATAGATGCTGGACTTCCTGACAAATTTACAGTTTGGGCTAACCCAGAAGGCAGTGCTTATATATATTTTAACAGACCATTTTCTACTACCTATGTAAATCAGAATATTTGGTGTGATTATTATAGAACTTTAGTCGGCTATAACTCAGACGGAGATATTTTAGACGAACCCGACTATGATATGTATATTTATTTCTTAAAAGCTAAAATTAAGGATAGGAAAAGTAAAGGAGAATTTGACATAACTAAAGATTCAGACTTCCAACAGTGGATACTATATAAAGATATGGCTTTAAAGAAAGAATATGCTGGAGTTGAATTAAGAATGTTCCCAGATATAGAACATTTACCATAAAATTATGCCAGGCGATAAAGAAAGATTACAACCAACAACACCTGATTATGCGTCAGTAGGAACATCTACAACGCAGATATTGCCTTTTAGATATGTTAGAGCAGGTGCTACATTCATTAACATTTCAGATAATTTTATAACACTAAGATTAGATGGTACAGCTTCAGTAGATATGTATAGTGGAATTACTCTATCTCCTGGTGGTGGTACTTGGACAATGGATGAATATACTCTAACTAATGATAAAATATATGCCAAAGCTAGTGGAGCTAGTTCTACACTTTGTATACAAGAATTTATAAACGGAGCAGAAGACTAATATGGGAGTAGTAAATACAAAATCAAATACAATGTATGTAAACTTTGACCCTAATAATCAAAGTTTTACTCCTATTTCTTCGGTTGTAGATAGTGGAAACTCTAGCACAGACCAACTTGCTAATGGCGCTAACTTTACTGGTACAGGATTTGATTGCACTGGATATTCTAATGTAGGTATCACTATTCATAGTGATAAGGATTCAGCAGCTTCAGGAATAAAGTTTCAATTCTCAATGGATAACACTAATTGGGACGATACTTATTCTTTTACTTTAGATGCTTCTGCTTCAACTACTCGTAGGTTTCAGTTTCCAGTATGTGCTAGATATTTTAGAGTTTTTTATACCAACGGAACTACTCTAACTACTGAATTTAGATGTCAAACTATAGTTCATAGGTCTAACATTTTGACTTCAATTCATAGACTAGATGATACTATTAAACAAGATAGGTCAACACAGATAGTCAAAGCTGTTACTGCGGCTAAATATAACGAACAACAATCTTATACTTCTGTTGCCGAAGGAGAGTATGATAATCTTTCTATTACTGCTTGGAGAGAATTAAGAACTAAAGACCAAAGACAACTTGATTTAGCAAATTGCAATGACTCCACTGCCTTTACTGTTTTAGGAAATGACACTACTAATCTAGCTAATACAGTTGACCACGTTTTTGGAACTGGAGCAATTACTTTTGATAAGGTCAATGGTTTAGCTAATACAGTTTATGCTGGTGTTCAAGATACTATTACATCTTTAAATGTTAGTGAGATATTTGAGTCTGGTGGATTTGTAGGATTAGGATGTAAACTTACATCTCTAGCTGATGTAGTATCTGTATTTTTAAGAATAGGAACAGATTCTAGTAATTATAATGAGTGGGAATGGGCAGTAGCAGACTTAACTGTTAGTCGTTGGATGGCACTTAGAGCGGCTACAAGCCAACCTTCTGGTTATGCTGGTAATGGTTGGAATCCAGCCGCAGTAACTTATATAGCCTTTGGTGTGGAATTTAGTGATGAAACAGATACTTTAGCAGGAATTAAATTTGATAATGTCCATTTAGTAGGTGGTAGGGTAACTGATTCTACTATTGATGCTACTCTTACCAGTTCTATAAACACTCCTAATATAAATGTTCATAGGATGGGTGGCACTCCAACTGATGTAAGTGCTGGAAATTATAGTGCTGGAACACAGAGAGTTGTTTTGGCTACTAACCAACCAGAAATTCCTGCAATAACAAGAGTTAAAAGCCTAGTAGATGGTACAGTAAGTATAAGCAATAGACCAGATATTAATCGTGTTCATAATATAGTTGATGGCACTATGTCCATAAGTAGTATAAACAGTACAGTCGCTGTGTATTTTGATCCAGCAAGTCCATCAGTTAGTGCTACTTTTGGCGGAACTATGGCTGTTTACTTTGATCAGTCAAATCCAAAAGTAAATTTAGGAACTGATGTAGTAAATGTAGACGCCACTGGACAAGGAGATGTGCCTATCACTTTAGATGGAGAGAATGTAGGAATATCTGATGGTACTTTAGATTATGTAACAAGAGTTAGAAATATAGTTGATGGTACTTTAACAACTGTAGCTAATGTTACAAATATAACTAATACAGTTGGTGTTAATATTGGGATAACAGAAGGAACTATTACTGTAAGAACAGACCCTAGCTATGAACTCGGCTCAATCAAAGGCATTAACTCTACTGTAGCTATCTATTTTGACCAGTCAGAGCCAACAGTAAAAGCTGAGCAATCAGGAACTTATGCTATATATTTTGACCAATCTAACCCAAAAGTTAATCTTGGTACAGATATAGTTAATACTACTGGTACTATTCTTATTTCTAATTCAGCTACAGGTACTTATACAGGAACAAGTGATTTAGGTAAGACTTTGGCTTCACCGATAGCTAATTCAAATATAAAAGTGTTTGCTTACTCTGTTCAAACTACAGGAGTAGTAAGTACAGTTGCTAAGTTTACTAATGGCTCTTCAACTGATTTATGGACAGCTTTAGCTACACCAGCAGCTAGTGCTTCGGAAATAAGAGGTGCTAATATGGCAGTAGAACCACCTGGATATATATTCGCTACTGGAGCTAATGTTACTTTAGCACTTCATACAGGTAATGCTACTTTAGTTCATTATTCAGTAAGTTATTTTAGAGAATCAGTATAATAATATGGCAGTTTTAACATCAACACCATTTGATTTAACAGCAGACGCAGACATAATCGCTGCACCTGGAGCAGGTAACTATCTCCATATTTTAGGTATTCAATTTCATAACAACGATATAACTACTGGAAATAACAATACTGTTCGTTTAAAAAATGGTAGTGCAGGATCTAACCTTTATGGTGGAGCAACTGGAGCAATTTATACTCCAGCTAAAGGTGGTTCGTTTGACCTTTTACCAGATTGTGATTTAGAACCTTATTGGGTACTTTCAGAAAATACTGCTTTGTATATGGATGTTTCAGCGGCATATAGAATATCAGGAGTAGTATGGCATTTAACTTCAGCTACTTCAACAATAAATGTACAACACGCTACATTTGATATTACATCATCAACAGCTGTCGTATCAGCAACAGCTAGTCAAACTATAAAGGTTGTAGGAATAGCGATGCACAATAATTCAACCACAGCCGATGATACAGTTTTAGTTTATGATGGCGACCCTGACGGAGCAGGTACAGCTTTATATGGAGGTGCTACTGGAGCTGTTCGCCTTATAAATTCAGGTGGACAGTGGGTATTACCACTTAATTATGCTAATCCTTATTTTGAATGTTCAACTAATACAGCTCTTTATTTAAAACCAACTGGTGGAATAAGAGTATCAGGAACAATATTTTATTATAAATCATAATGGCATCTACATTAAATTTTAAAACAGACCAGCCACCAGCAAAACTTACACCTGCTGGACATACAAAAATAGCTACAAGTATAAATCAAACAGCTATTAAATCTTATATTCGTTCTGGTTCTGGTTCATTAAAAAATCAAAATTTAACACCAGTTAGTACAAATATATATATTCACGCTGCTGCTCCAACCGAACCTGCTGGTGATGGTTCTATAAACACAACAGACTTCACTGGATTATCAGCTACTCTTTATTCAGCTGCTGCTGGAAATTATATTAAATCATTTACTTCTGAAACTAGTTTTTTTACTGCTGATAAAGATTTTGATAATGAAGAAGCTATTTGGACAATAACTTATGTAGCATATTATAGTGGAACACCAACAGAAGGCTATACCCCATATGTAAAATTTCAATTTTATAAAAGGGATAGTTCTAATGTAGATACATCATTATTTAGTGTTAGACCAACAATTTCTACTTTAGTTAGTGAACAATCATATTCATTTAGACCAAGAGGTTCAGTAACTACATCAGATAGATTAAGAATAAAAGTTTATGGCGGAGAACAAGCACCAAGTTAAATGTTTTAATAAAGGCAAATGTTGTCGTAATTTAGATACTGGGGATGGTGTCTATGAATTTGATAGTGTAGCTGGTGGAAAAATTCAATTAGAAGTAAAAAATAAAGTATGTCAACATTTAGATTTAAAAACAGGGTTATGTACGATATATGCTAAACGACCTGTTGTTTGTGCTGATTGGTATTGCAAACATTGTAATTGTAAATAAATGATACACAGTAGAGTAAAATTTGATACTACATCTTTTGCCTCATTATTATCATCAGATGCTGGTTATAAATATCAAATATACGGATGGGCAATGCATAATAACGGTTCTTCTTATAGTGAAATGAATACTGGTATTAATATTGTAATTGTTACAGGAAATACTAATTTATATGGAACATATAATAGTGGTGCTGGTGCTTTATCTTATGCTGGTGTATGGCAATTACCAATACAAGAAAATCCTTATTTTGAAGTTCCAGAAGGAAAAAATCTTTTAATTTCAATTCAAGGTATAAGAGTAAGTGGAACATTATGGTATGAGAAAGTATCTACTGCTGCCGCTACAACAACACCTTTAAGAATGCTAATGGGTATGGGTATCTAAATAATAATTAAAATGTATGTCAGAAATTACAAAAGAAACAATTGACGAAATAATAAAAAGGATAGATGAAAATGTATCTGAAGCTAAATGGGAGTTAAGAGAAGTAAAACTTCAGACTATTAAGACTAATGGCAATGTCAAAGATTTACAGCTTTGGAGAGCTAGAGCCAATGGAGCTATAACTGTAATATCAATTGTAATGACAACAATTCTGTTACCTTTAATTCTTTATTTCTTAAAGTTAAAATTATTTTCATAGTTCTTTACTCTCTGGGAGCTTATACTCCTAGTAAGTAGAGAAATATAACCCGTACCTTGAAAGGAGCTAGTTATGGCTTGCAAAAGAAGAAGTCGCGCGAGTGGTAATCCTACTCGGCATCACATTCTTCCCTCCTCGAGAGGTGGGAAAGAAGGCGAAAACATCGCCATCATACCTCGTAGAGAACACCAACTCTACCACGACCTTTTCAACAATATGACCCCTGACGAGATAATCTGTTATCTCGTCACCACATTCTGGAATGACCAGTGGGTATGGGTAGACATCAGCTACCGATATGGAGGTAAGTGATGCACACATCACTTTGTCTGGGCTGTAATCAGTTCAAATCCCTAACCACTTACTATGTTCTGCCGAACAACAAATACAGGTTTGACCTGTGCTTCTCCTGCAAGGAGAAACTACAAACGATTGTTGCGAACGCAGAGCTAAGAAATGGTGGTTGGAAAGAACCGAAGCAATTGGAGATACCAGCGTATTTCCACCTGCTGAAAGAGTTTCTCTTTCCCAAAAAGGAGGGGGCGTAAAAACCCCTTCCACAAAAACAAATGAAAACAGGAATAATAATACCAGATTTACATTACCCTATACACGATAAAAAGTATTTAAAGACTTTGTTTGCTTTAACTAAAGATATAAATCCTAATTACCTTATATATCTAGGAGATTGCTTTGACGCTTATGGTATTAGTCGGTTCGCAAAAAGAAATGGTTTAGATATGGAAGTTGGAGTATGGCAAACTCATCAAGAGATACTAGGCTTTAAAAAGGAAATATATGAACCTTTAAAAGCAAAGTGCAAAAAAGGCACAAAGATATACTGGACTGGTGGTAATCACGACGATCAGCGAACTAGAGATGCTATTGAAGAAATGCCAGAAAGAGCTGAATTACTTGATTTGAATAAACACTTTCCTGATGCTGAAATATGCCAGTATAATAAATCCATTAAAATAGGCAAAGTTTACTTTACGCACGGAGTATATACTAATGATGCTCACGCTAAAAAGCATACAATAGCTTTTGAGGGCAATGTAGTCTATGGACATACGCATACTGCTCAGGAGTATATTAAGACTACACACGGAAATAACGGAACACACGGAGGATTTTCAATGGGGTGCGGCTGTAACAACAATCCTGAATATATGAAAAACAGACCAAATAGTTGGGTACATATGATAGGAGTGATATACTTTCAAGATAATGGAAACTTTAACCTTTACAAGATATTTGTAAATAAAGGAAAAGCAATATTTAATAATAAAGAGTATAAGTAATATGGCAGAACAATTAAAACCAAAAAGCATAAGAAACTTAGGAATAAATGGAGTTATTAGACCTTCAGAGGTTGATGATTCTTTAATTCCAGACGGAGCTGTTACAGAAGCTAAGAATTTTGAATTTGACCAAATAGGAGCATCTACTTCTAGACCAGGTTTGACTACATTGGGAAGCTCAGTATCAGCTGGATATGGTTGTGTAGGAATGCACAATGCACTTTCTAATACAGCTGTAGCTGTGTTTTCTCAAGCTGGTTCTTCTGCTATATATGTTTTTGATAAATCAACTACTTGGGGCACAGGTTTAACTGGTGGTGCTAAAAGTGCTACTATAAGATTTGTAGATTTTGGCTCTTATTCAATAGTCGTTAACTTCTCTGGTTCAATGAGAGTATGGTCAGGTGGGGCTGAAACTTCTAGTTATTGGTTTACTTCAGGACATTCTATAAATCCTCATAACCTATGGGAGCAACCAGTCAATCCTCAATATGGTGAGGTTTACAAGTCAAGAGTTTATTTATTCGGAGATACTGCTAACGCAGGCGATCCGTCAAGACTTTATTTCTCCTCGGTTATAGACAGTCAAGGTTCAATTACTTTCAGTCCGACAGTAGATTATGTAGATATAAACCCTGGCGATGGAGAAGACGGAACAGGCTTAAAACGCTACTCATTAGAGCTTTTATGCTTTAAACCTAATTATATATATCGTTTTAGAACATCAGGAACAGACCCAGACCCTTTAATTAAAATAGGCACAAGGTCAAATGAAAGTATTGTAGAGGGTAAACGGGGTCTTTACTTTCATCACGACTCTGGATTTTATCGCTATACAGGTGGTTACCCAGAAGAAATCAGCAGTCCTATTAATGACTTTATAGAAGCTATACCTTATAGTCAGTATTCTAGTATAGTCGGTTGGAACGACAATAATCACATCTATTGGTCAGTTGGAAATCTAAGCATAGCCGAAACTAAGGAAACAACTACTTGGAAAAATGTCGTCTTACGTTATACAGAATCAAGTGATGTTTGGACAGTCTATTCATATAGTAACGATATAAGGTCAGCTATTACTTATAACAACGGAACAAGTATTAGTAGAATAGTTGGTACAGACCACGGAGTAGTAGCTACTCAAAACAGTGGAACTTCTGACTTTGGAGAGCCTATTTACTACACTCTAAGAACTAAGTGGTATGAATTTGACGGACTGACCTTTAGTAAGGTAATTAATGACTTAGTAGCCATATCAGAGAAAAGTCAAGCTATGACACTTATGTATCAGGTAGATGATGATTCTACTAGGTGGCAAACACTAGGTCAGATAACTGATTTTAGAACAGAATTTAATAACAATGATATAAGATTTAATCGTATAAGATTTAAAGTAACTGGTAGTTCAGTTTATGAATCACCAGTCTTTAGGGGTTTAGAGATTATACGAGGTATATTTGAAGGAGTAATTAAAAATGGCAGATAAAAATATATATTCTTACGGATTTGATAAAGGCTTAAAACGAGAGATTAAAGATAACTCTACGGGTGTTGTTTATGATTATTTAAGAAACCAAATTAATACTGGACAAATAATGGATAGGGGTAACTTAAACTTAGGAGAATCTAATTTAAGACTTTATGATGCAGTTGTAGATGTTAATTATTGGGGAGATTATACTGATATACAGTCAGCTTTAGATGCTGGGCATAAAAGAATTTTCTTAAGAAATGGAACATATATTATTAATAATAGTATCCGAATACTTGGTAATAATATATCTATAACTGGAGAAGATAGAAATAATACGATAATTAAAGCTAATAATAATTTAAGTAATGCAATTAATATAATAGAAATTGGCGATACAAGTTTAGCTGGTGGTGGTGCTTCAAGTAATGAAATTATTTCTAACTTAACAATAGATGGAAATTCTGATAATAATACACAAAATCATACTGGTATTTATATTTATGATAATGAAGATCATATAATTGAAAACTGTAATATAAAAAATTGTGGAAATTATGGGCTTAATATATATAGTGGAAATGATGGGTCTAGTAATATTTACATTAGAAATAATATATTTAGTAATAATGAAAATGCTATTTATACTACAGCATCATCAAGTTTTATTTTATCAAATGATTTTACTCAAACTACTACATCAAACATATCTGGTCAACTTTTTGCTTATAATATAAGCAATAATCGTTTTAGTGGTGGTACTTACCATATTAATATTACAGGTTCTGATAGAAATATTATATCAAGTAATTATTTTTATTCTACTGATGGCAATATGATTTTATTTGACTATACAACTGCTAATACAGAATGTAAATATAATATTATATCTAATAATTCATTTCAAACATTTGGAGGGGCTTCAACTGCTCAAGAAGATGTTATTGTATTTTCAGGAGCACAATATAATGAGATAAGTAATAATATTTTTTATGGTTCGTTTTTTAAGACAAATGATACTTATGCTTTTATTTTATTAAAGACTGATACATCTTATTCTATTTATAATAATATATGTGGTAATACAATATTTCAATCTCAAGCTGTAGCAAGTAAAGCTAAATATGGAATAGTAGAGTTTGACTCTAATCAAGATTATAATATAATTTCAAATAATATAGTCCAAGGTGCTGTAACGGCAAATTTTTTGATACAAGGTGCTAATACAATATCTGAAAATAATGGTAATGCATCTGAATTAGAAAAGAATAAGATAGTAAAAATGAAAAATACATCTGGTGCTGGACTTCGTTTAGGAAATGTTGTGTCCTTTAAAGCTGTAGCAGCTGGGGATGAAGTTACAACTACTACTACCATTGGAGATGATTTAAGTTTTGGTATGGTTACAGAAACTATTAATAATAATAATTATGGCAATATTAAAACAGAAGGAAAAACTCTTGATTTATGGGTAAATAACTCAGCTACTTCCATATCTATAGGAGATTATCTTTCTACCTATTCACACGCTTATTACGCTAACAAAGCAGTAGTAGGAGATATGGCTTTTGCTATAGCTTTAGAAGCTCCCACAACTAGCACAGCTCAAATATCAGCCTTATTAGTATCACCAAGAAAAATATGATTATAAAACACCAAAACAAGTATTATACAGTAGAAAAAGAGTTTGATAAACAAGCTCGTCTTAATGAAATTAAACTAGAATTAGACAGATTAAAAGACTGGCAGAAAAACCAAAAAGATAGAATAGATAGTCTATATCAAAGAAAAGTAGAGCAGTTGACTGGAGAACAAAAGGAACTCAATTTACTATAATATAAAAATAAGTTAAAATAAAGATATGGCAATAGATGTAACAAAAGCAGAACAATTATCTAAATCACAACAAACTGCTATTCAAGCTAATTTACCAAAAGCAGGAGAATTATTTTTACTTGATATTGGTGAAGGTGGTCGTGCTTTAGCTACCATTAATAATGGTAATGTTGTTAGATTAGGATTTGATTTTCCTCAAGACTGGCAAGGTAAAACTATAGGTCAATGGCAAAATGAATTTACTAGAGATTATGCTAGTCAATTAGGAGTTGATTTAAATAGTTTAAAACAGCCAAATGTGGCAGACTTAAATCAATTCTATGGTCAAGGAGGTAAATTAACTAATGTAAACCAATTTAAAGGATTATATAGTAATGTATATGGAGGTGCTACACAAGAAGTTCCAACTGGTAATGTACAAACAGAAGGTGGAACAGTAAGTGCTGCTGGACTTCAAAATACATCTCAATCTGGTTTACAAGAAGGAAAAGCATATAAATTCCCTAATGACCCTAAAGTATATAGAGTAGAAAACGGACAGTTAGTTCATATACCAGACGAACAGACTTTTAGAGGTATGTATGGTGGACTTCCTGAATTAGGAACTAATGTAACCGAGCTACAGGGTACAATAGCTGATTATCAAAGTGGTGGTACTACCCCCTCCTCTACTCCAAGTGGAGGTATAAACATACCAGATACTGGCAATCCCTTATTAAACGAAACCCTAAAGACTTTAAATGATTATTTAGCTGAATTACAGAGTAGGGGAGAGGTACTTAACCCTGAGATAGAGATAACCCCTGAAAAAGCAGCTGAGTTTTTAGCTCAAGCTCAATCTGAAATAAACCCATATTATGCTAGTCAGCTTGGTTTAGCTAGAGAAAACTTATTAAGAAATGCTGGTTACACTACAGATAGTATAGCTCAATTTGAAAGTCAATTAGGCAAACAATACGGTCTAGCTCAACGACAAATAGGAGAGAGTGCGGCTGATAGAGGATTTGCTCAATCTGGTATTAGAAAACAAGAGGAAACTCAATTAGCTGAAGATGTCCAAAATAGAATAGACACTAACAGACGAGATTTACAATTTCAATTAGGAAGTTCAGCTAGACAGTTTGCTCAACAGTTTGGTGGAACAGAGGGCTTTCAAACACCAAGTTTAAGTATAGCTTCAGCCCCTAGAGTTACAGGTCAAGGAACACTTGAACAAAGTGGTCAAACACCTTTTGTAGATTTATCAGATTCAGTTTATGACGATATAATAGGTGAACAAGAATATAATCGTAGAGGAGCTGTTAGGTCTAGGTCATCTGAACTAGAAGGTGCTTTTAGAACTAACCAAGCGATAGACCAACAACGACAATTAATACTATAAATATGGCTAGAAATTTTTATAAACAAGACGGAAGTTATTACTACTCTGATACTAATCAGCGTGTATTAAATATTCCCGAATTACAAGAAGCATCTAGAGCTGGTGGAATTGAGATACAGCCACCACAAACACCTCCTGGAGCTGGTAATGTAGAAAGTAATTTAAGTGGGACTACTTATAATCAAGTAAATACTCCAGCACCAACACCTCAAACTTTTGGAAGTGGTGGTACAGATTACGGAAAGTTTGGTATGGCTTTAATGGACTTACTTAAACAGCAACAACAGCTAGGAACTAGAGGTTTTGCTGAACAAGGCTTTAATGCTCAAGAAGCTCAAGCTAATCGTGTTCTGGCTAAAACTCCTGATGAGCTTATAGGGGCCAATCCTAATTTACAAAGCCAAGTAAGGTCGGCTAGTGCTGGAGCTGTAAGCCCAACTATATCTGGTGCTAGGTCATCTCAGCAGACTTTTAGTGAACAAATAGCTGGACTTGGCAATGCTTTAAATCAGGCTCAAGGAATAGGACAGTGGTTACAAGGACTAGAACGCCAAGACAAAGAAGATGCTTTGAATTTAATGTTTAAATTTCCTGAAGCTGTTAAAAATATGGATGATGATGCTAAAAAGAAATTTGCTAAACTGGCTGGGGTTAATGTTGATTTTATAGATGCTATTCCAAATACAGTATCTAATCAAGGACCTTCTATAACAGAACAATTAGCTGCTGCTAAAGCAGGTTATGATATAAAAGATGGACAAATAACACCAAAAACTTATGAAAGCACTGGAACAATTAGCCCTAGTGATAAAACTGGCGGATCAGTTTCTTGGAGGACAAATAATCCAGGTAATATAAAATGGGGTGAATTTGCTAAAAGTTTAGGAGCAGTTGATTCTGGAATACAAGCCACTGATGGTGGAACTTTTGCGTCATTTGAAAGTGAAGACGCTGGTAAAGCTGCTCAAATACAATTATTAAAAACAGCTTATAGTAATCTACCATTAGAACAAGCTATGAAAAGATGGTCTGGTAATGGTTATGGTGCTGATGTAGCTCCTGATTTACCATCCAATATTAAAATAGGAGAATTAAATGACCAACAATTTAATTACTTATTAGATTCAATGAAGACTAGAGAAGGATGGAAAGAAGGAACTGTGGCTGGTGGAAGTCTTGCTGATTTACAACTTCAATCTGATATAGCTCAAATTAGAAATGGATTACTTACTAAAGGAGATGCTACTGATATTAAAGAAAAGTATTTTAATGACCCACAGAAATTACAACAAATAACTGATGCTTTTAATGACCCTAAAACTAAAGCTATTACAGCTACTCAAGCAACTAAATATGATGTACCAAATGATATAACTGGATGGCAACTTGATAACATATTAAAAGCTAGAGAAGCTAATGGTTATGGTAATCAATCATTTCAAGAATTACACGATTCTTCTGGTAATAAAGAATATCAAAATATTATTCAATGGCTTGAAACTAAGGAAGATATGACTAATATTCGTGCTTTAAAACAGGGTGGAGAATATATTAAAACATTATCTCCAGAAGAACAACAAAGAATATTTAATGAATATAGAGATGCTTTTGGAGTAAATAGTGTTCAGGAATTATTAAATGTTGGTGATGTAAACACTGGACCATTTACAGGTAGAACATTAGGAATTAGAGAAACAGCTGTCCCTGGTGCTTCAGATAAAGAAAGAAGACAAATTGCTTTAGATGTTATTTCTGGTAAATATACGATTGATTTTATGAGAGAAATTTCTGGTGTTGCTATTTCACAACAGGAAGCGGCTAGATTACAAAAATTAGTCCCAAATATTAGACTTAATGATAAGAGATTTGTTGAAGCAGCCAAAGATGCCGAAGATGGTATTGAAAGAAATCTATTAGCAGCCGCCAATAAGTTTGGATTTAATACTATTGAAGAATTAGGACAAGCAACTCAATTAACTAGAAATGGTCAATATTGGAATATAGATAATCAGGTTTTAGAAGCCATAGCTAATGGTTCTGAATTAGATTTTTCTCAACAAACTGGACTATCTGATGAAGAAGCCTATCAAGAATACTTAAATATATTAAATCAATAAATATATGGCCTTAACACGAGAACAATTTCAACAGTTAAGAAATAAAGGATTATCTCCACAACAGATAGCTAATTTTGAAGCTGGTAATCAACCTCAATCAACTACACCAACTACACCAACTAAACTACCTCAAACTAAAATAGGGGAAGTTGCCGAAGGAGCTGGTAGAGGGATAATTAAAACATTAAGTGGTATATCTTCATTAGGAGAACGTGGTTTAAAGGCTGTTACTGGTGGAATAGGAGCTTTATTTACAGATAAAACATTTCAAGATGTTAAACAAGATATAAAAGCTCCAACTAGTGCTGAAAGATTAATACCAGAAGAACTAAGAACCAATAAAGGCTTGACTGGTTTGGGTAAGGTTGGTATGGGAGCAGAACAAGTCGCTGAATACTTTATACCAGGAACATCTGCTTTAAAATTAAGTAAGGCTATTAAGGGTGTTTCTACTGGTGCTAAATTAGCTAGATTTGGTGTTAGATCCTTAGCTGAAGCAGGAATTACTGGTGGACAGGCAGCCTTACAAGAAGGCAAGGTAGATGAAAAGGTTGGAAGCATATCATTATTTGGTGGTGTAGCACCTCTTATTGGTAAAACTATTGGTTTAACTTCTAAGGGTATTCCTAAGTTAATGAGATTTATAAGTCCAGTAGATGACGAGGCTTTTAATGTTTTAAAAAATAGGTTTACTGGAGTAAATAAAGCAGTTAAAGAAGGACCAACAGCTCAAAAAACTCTTGATTATACAAGACAAAAAGCTATGGGTTTAAAAGAAAAGTTAAGCAAAGAGTGGAAACAAGGAGTTGGAGCAATAAAAAATGAATTTAAACAACAGCGTATAGATTTCCCAAAACCCATAGTCAATAAAATGACAGCTATAGCTGAACAATATAGAGCATTTGATTTACCAAGAAATATGAAAAGTATAACCGTTGGTAAGGGTTTAGAGGTTTATAATAAATTAAATAGCCTATATGGTCAAAGAGCAGTTAGAGAAAGTGCTGAAGGTGCTATATTAAGAAAATTAAGAACTGACTATCGTAAATTTTTAGTACAAGGTTTTGGTGGAGAAGGTGGAGCAATAGATAACTTGTTAAAAAACTATTCAGCTAAATCAGATATATTTAGTAATATTGATGATTTAGTCAAAGTGTTTGGTAAAAAACCAGTAGAAAGCACCACAGCTGCTAATAGATTACAAGCTATATTTGAAGAAAATAAGTTAGCTTATTTAGATGCAGTAATTCAATTTGAAAAAGAAACAGGAGCAGATGTATTAAGTAGAGTAGCAGCTCAAAAATTTCAACAAATATTACCAAGTGGAATAACTAAAGCTTCTGGTGGGTTACCAACTAAAGCAGATTTACTTCAACGAGTAGTTCAAATTTTAGCCCTTCCTTTAACATCTCCTAGATTAGCTTTAGAAAGAGCAAGGGCTGGGGAAGCTTTAAAACCATTATTAAATAAAACATCTAATATTCCAGGAATAAAACAAACAGGACAAAGAGTATTCGGAGATGAAACTCCTAGATTATCTTCACAATTATGAAGTTACCAATAAAATACAGGCTATATAATAATCGTCTATGGGTAAGATGGGGATTAGATGAAGTATGGAAAGAAGTAAGAACTACTACTAATAAAAAGGTTACCCCTATTACTCAGAATTTTGGAGCAGACTTTGTATGGAATTTAGCTTCTCATCCAGAGTGGAAAGGTAGATGGTTTTATAAAGACATTATAGGTATAGATGGACATAATGGAATAGACTTTGAAGCTCCAACTGGAACTAGACTATATGCTCCTCACGATGGAGTGATTACAGAACTTCTTATCGCTGATGGTTATGGAATAAGATTACAAGGAGCAGAGTATTCATCTATTTTCTATCATCTAAAAGAATTTCATTGTTCCCTTAATCAAGAAGTTAAGCAAGGGGATTTTATAGCCCTCACAGACAACACAGGACGTTATACGACAGCTCCACACCTTCACTGGGGTGTTAAGGGCTTAGATGGTAAATACTTTGACCATAGAGGATTTATAGAAGACCTAGATATAGTAGAGTTCCCATATAAAGAAGGACAATGTTTTCTAGTAAAACCAGATGGACAATTCTATGTTTATGAGAGTGGAGATTTAATTTATTACGACAGCGATAAACAACCCGACCGACATATCCCTATAGTAGATTTCTTTATCAAGAAGAATAAGGAAGGACTACCACCTAACTTTATAAAGGTTTTAGATATAAGTGAATTTAATAAGTTTAATAATTTAATAAAATGATTATGTGGACAAAAATTAAAGGAATTTTAGGCAGTATCAGATTTTGGTTGATAACATTATTTTGGCTATCAACTTATATTGCTAAAGTAGAAGTAGATGGTTTCTTACTATCAGAGTTATTTAATCAAATTGGTTATTGGTTAGGTAGCGTAGCTGGAGTTGGAACAGTTGATCAAATTGCTAAAGCATTGAAAGAAGCTAAATAATCATAGGTCTATTAAACTGCTTCTACTGGAGCAGTTTTTTAGTTATACACAGTTGGGGTATTGCCAAATTAAAAATTAATTGCTATACTTTTAATGAGCTACTATAATATCTGTCAAAATCAGAAAGATGAGCCTTTAGCAAGGTTCCTATCTCCGTTACGGGGCTAGCCTCTTTCTGAGCTAGGACAGTAGGAATCTTGCTAAGGGCTTTTTGTATCTCTAGCTTCCTCTAATCCAATACTTCTAGACTATATTGGATTGGGGGCTAGGAATATAAAAACACCAAATTTATATCAGTCTAGCCAGACCTTCTTACTAGGTAACTAGGGACTATAAATACTAGGGGAAAGTAAGCCAACACGGATACTCCAACCTTTTGCTAATCCAACAATTAAAACTAACAGTTCTATTCCTATAAAGGAATATTGATACAAGCTCCAGTAGTAATAGTGGAGAGGGGAATACAGAGATGTATGTGATACCTAGATACTCCTATTTAGCAAAGGTAGAGCAACGGCTTGGCAAGTTGGCTTAGTAGTTAACTATAGTATACTAGAGTATACAGTAACATTATGAAAGATAAGAAAGTAAATAATAATTGGGAAAATTCTGAATACAGTGATTTAATCAGAATAAAACCAGAAGACAAAGAATACATTAAAACAGTTAAAGGTGATTTATCTATGGCTGGATTTTTACATTTTATAATACAAACTTATAAAGCTAATAATAAATAATATGAGAGAAATAAAATTTAGAGCTTGGGATAAAAGAAATAAGAAGATGTTATTTTTTAATGAAGCGTGGGTTTGTCAAGAATATAGAAGTTTAGCATTTTGGAATAGTGATGAAGATATAGATTATTATAAAGATTTAGAATCTTATAAATTTAGTGAAGATAAAATAAATGATTTAGAATTACAGCAATTCACTGGATTGCTCGACAAGAACGGCAAAGAGATTTATGAGGGGGATATTATAACTGATATAAAATTAAAAACAAAAATTTTATTTACAATAGATTTTGGTTTTGCAACAAAAGATGATGGTTATGGTGTAATTGTTTGGTCGCCAAAAAGTGGAGAGAGTTATAATATAACAAAAGAATTTTGTGAAAGAGGAGAAGTCATCGGCAATGTCTACGAAAATAAAGATTTATTAACTTAAATATATGAACCTAGACATAGAAATAGTAAGAGGCTCTAAAGTCCTCCGTCATAAATCTAACTCTAGTATTAAACTAGCCCTAGAGTGGCTATATCTTACTAAAAGAAAACTAACAGACTTTGATTACATAGAAGTAAGAGTATTTGATACAGTATTTACTACTAGAGGAAAAGAGTATATGCCCAGAGAAGATAAACAGTTTTATACTTTTCAGGAAGCTAGAGAGTTTATAAGTAATTTAGAGTAATATGAAATTAACAAAAGAACAATTAAAATTAATTGAGCTAATGATTAATGATGGCTATATTAATTGTCAAAAACATCCAAACGTTGATTTATGGATTTATAATTATAGTAATAAAACTCAATTTGATAAGATGTGGAATGAAGCTACTATAATGTGTAGAGGTCTTATTTTAGATGGGGATAATAATATAGTAGCTTTACCATTTAAAAAGTTTTTTAATTATGGAGAAGATATTAATTTAAAAATTCCAAACGAAGAACCAATTATAAGTGAAAAAATAGATGGTTCATTAGGTATTTTATATTGGATTAAAGATACCCCATATATTGCTACACGTGGTTCATTTATTTCTGAACAAGCTGTTTGGGCTACTAAATGGTTACATAAATATCTTGAAAATGGTGGAGAATGTATGAATAAAAATGCTACTATGTTATTTGAAATTATTTATCCTGAAAATAGAATAGTTGTTGATTATAATGGATATGAGGGATTAATTCACCTTGCCCAAATAGATTTAAATACTGGTAAGCAAATTATAAATCCTTATATTCCAAAAGGAATTAAATCTGCGAAAATAGTTAAAAATCAAGATTTAGAAACACTTAAGAATATAAAAATAGATAATCAAGAGGGCTTTGTAATTTTTTATCCTAAATCAGAATTAAGATTAAAGGTTAAATTTGAAGAATATGTTAGATTACACAGATTAATTACTGGTGTGAATGAAAGGCGTATTTGGGATATACTTCGTAATAATCAAGATATAAATGAATTGCTTGATAGAGTACCTGATGAATTTTATAATTGGGTTAAAAAAATAATTGATGATTTAAAACACACGTATGCTAGAATTCATAAAGAAGCTATAGCTGTTAGTTTATCAGTCCAAAATTTAGATACAAGAAAAGAACAAGCGGAAATAATTAAAAAATATAAATATCCATCTGTAGTATTTAGTTTATTAGATGGCAAAAATCCTAATCAAATTATTTGGAAACTATTAAAACCAAAATCTAATAAACCATTTAAAATAGAAATATAGAGTAACTACTATATATTAAATAGGTATGTGTATAAGTCTAAAAGTTATCCACTTGACATCATTATTTTATTATGATACACTGGTAATATGAGTAATAAAAAAGAAATAATTGAATTAAGAAGAAATGGAGCTACATATCAAGAAATAGCTGATAAATATAGTATTTCCCGTCAAAGAGTACATCAGATTATTACTGGTTATAAATCTCCAGCTACTTTAGAAAAATTAATACAATCTAGAATTAGAGAAGAAAGAGCAATGCAAAAAATCAATCAGTTATTAAGAGAAAAAATAAATTTAAACATTAAATATCCTAATAATAAAAATATAACTCATTTAACTGGTATGGAGTCTGGTAGTAGAGATAGAAATAGGGAATTAGTAAGGATTAGAGATAAATATACTTGTCAAATATGTGGTAAAGTTTGGCAAAAAGGGAAAAGAAGATTTGATGTTCATCATTTAGACGAAGATAAAAACAAAACAAGACAAATAGATAACTTATTAGAAGAATCAAAAAATATGATTACATTATGTCATTCTTGCCATCTTAATTTGCCAGGACACAAACTATCAATGAAAAAAGCTAAAAATAAATCTTATGAATAAATTTAAAACCTATAAAGTATTTGAAAAATCTGAAAAAGTTATTATTGATGAAACAATTAAAAGAATATCTGCTACTGGTAGACATCAAACAAAACAAGGAGTATTAAACGATATGCTATTAGAATATCCAGTAATGCTTAAAAGATTAAAAGACTTACAAAAATAATATGGAAAAAACAATAACAATACAAGTAAGTGAGAAAGGTAGCGATAAAGCACCCATTATCCGTAATTATCAAATAGACCCAGAAGACATAGATGTATTTGATATAGACCTATTTGATATGATTAAGACTTTATTAGATGAAAAGGAGGAATTTTAATATGGCAGTATCATTTAAACAAAGAGGCTACATAGCTCACGCTCTAAAAGTAAATAGAAATATGTACCCAGAGCTAAAAGCAATGTTCCCTCCTAAAGTAGAAAATGGAGCAGATATTTCTATAGCAGAACTAGAAGTTAAGGTAAGTAAGCTAGACCCTATGTCTGTATCAGATGTTATATCTATGTTAGAAGATGACTTAATTTTAGAAGGCTTTAATCAACTTAACTATTTAATAAATAATAACTAAAAAAATATGGCAAACTTAAATCAAGGAAAACAAGTAGGAGAACCTTGTGCCTACTGTCAGCAACCATTAGAGCAAGGTAAATTCGGGGCTTATTGTAAGCCTTGTTATCAGAAGTATAAAAACAGCCAACAAGCTACACCTCAACCACAATATGTAAAACAACAAGATAAACCAGATTGGGAAGCTATTTCAAGAGGTAAAGTAAGACACGGAATAGTTTGTGCTATGCTACAAAATGGTAAAAGTTATGACGACATAGCTACTCAATTACTAAGATTTGAACAGCTTATTATGAACGGAGTAACAACCACTGGTAGAAATCCTAATGCTGAACAAAACTTTGTAGATGAAATGGAAGAGCTTAATAACCTTATGTAATATGACCTGTGAAAAATACATTTTAGAGCAACTAGAAAACAGACCAAACGGATTAGCTGGTGGTACCTTAGAGGACAATGTCAGAGATTTAGCTGGTTATAAGTCCTCTACTGTATCACGAATAGCTAGAAGTATGGCAGAAGATAGGAAGATACAAAGAGGTGAATTTCTAGTAAATGGTAAGAAGTGTGTATTTTATAGGCATTTAAAGTTTAAATAACTAACATAAAAATATGTTTACAAAAAGAAAAATAAAAGGCAATACCTCCCACGCTAAAAATGGGGAGTTTGCTAAAAGCGATTACAAGATTACTTTAAGAAGAAAGAGATTGAGTAAGATACTAATACTAGAGATAGCTGTTTTAACAACACTGTTCATAATATTAGCCGATTTAGCAGCTCAAAAGGTTTTTACAGCTATTTATCCCATAAACCACGTAGAAGCCTCTTATACGCCAAATTTGAGCCTTGAGGAGCATATCTGTGAGGCTACCAATGGTGAGAATTGTGAAGTATTAGTAAATTTGGCTAAATGTGAAAGTTCCCTAAACAAAGAAGCTGTCAATGTAAATACTAACGGAACTTATGACGCTGGACTTTTCCAGATTAATAGTATTCACAAAGACATAAGTTTAAGTCAAAAATTAGATGTTTATGCTTCTGCTCGTTGGTCAAACGAACAAATTAAAAAAGGTAACGGACACATTTGGGTCTGTTGGAAAAAAATATAAATATGAAACAAGAACTTTTACAGCTTCCTGCTACCATAAGCAAGGTAAGCTCAATGGCTAACAAAGTATTAAGATTACAGATAGACACAAACGAGAATTTAAGTGAAGAGCAAATGGCTAAGATTATGTCTAAGTATGATAAATTCGGATACTTTTGCTTCTTAGAGGACACCAGAATAAAGGAAGATGATGTTATAGATTTGCCACCTTTACCAAAAGACGAAGCAGATCAGAAATCCCCTAGTCAAAGGCTAAGAGCTAGAATGTTTGTCTATTACAAAGAAACTCATACAGAAGATAAATTCAATGAATGGTATGCTGATACGCTTAATAAAATAGGCGAACAATACTTACAAAAACTTGATGCTCCAATAGAATAAATTAAATTTTAATCCCTATGCAAGATTTAAATTTAGAATGGAAACCAGACGAAACAATGAGGATATGTCGTACTCCTGATTGTGGTGAAATATTAGAAGGCAAACAGATTTACTGTAAAAAGTGTTATAGATGGCGTAAGTTAAAATCTATACAAAAGGCTAATAAGAAAAGATCTATGGAACCAGAAACCTTTCCTACTTGGAAATGCGACCAATGTAATGAGGTATTACAGTTAGACTTTAACCCTGCTGGTATTAGTTATAGGAATATAAAGTTTGATAAATTCAAAGCTAAACATTATTCAAAGTGTAAAAATGTATTACCAAAAAAAGAAATGGACAACCGCTCAGAAGGCTACGTACAAGGACAATCTCTATGATTCCAAATTTGAGGCAAGTTATGCGGCGGATCTGGATTTACTTGTAAGAGCTAAGAAAGTTAAATCTTGGGAAAGACAGGTTAAGATACCTTTAGAGATAAATGGATTTCATATCTGTAATTACTATATAGACTTTATTGTTTATCATACTGACGGAACTATTGAATATACAGAAGCCAAGGGATGGCCTTCTCCCATTTGGAAACTGAAATGGAAGATGTTTGAAGCTCTTTATTCAGAGAAACCAGATGTTAAATTAACAGTCGTTCAACAAGGTAATTTTAAAATGCCTCACGCAAAGAAGAATAAGCAAATTAAAGGAATAGCAAAATTAAAAAAATAGTTCATTAGAGAATCCTAAGCCTGCCAAATTGCTTGGGGATTCTCACAGGGATACTGGTTTTCTAGCAAGGGTTCTAGTATCTCTATGAGAGTTAAATAATTAGAATATAAAGTGTATGGAAACAGTGCAAGAAGAATTAGGTTCAGTAATAACTGGATAACTCCCAATAACTTGGGATTTATCAAGAGTGTGGGTAGTGGCGGAATAGCTAACCGTCAATATAGTAAGAAATAAACTTGCCCAATAGGGACAACGCAGAAAAGAGACTGTTACTTACCTACCTACACTCCTGATAGATTAGTTTATTGCTTACAGGCGGGAAGTTGTGTGCAAGCTACGCCAACAGATTAGTAAAACTAGTTAAGTCTAATCACCGCCTGTAAAGAATAAATTAAATAATATATAATTACTATGAAGATAACAAAAATAACAAAAGAGTATTATGAGGTAGACGGAGAGAAAGTTTACTTCCTTGAGCCATTAGAAAAGGTCATATCCATAAAAGAATTGCAGAAAATTATGGATACGGCAGAAGAGTTAGTTAATAAATTAAGAGGAAAAATATGAAACTATACGAACTACAACAAACATTTGACGAGATGACGGCTCAATTAAAAGAATTGGATAATTGTGTTTCGCCAGATAAAAATAGCGAGCAATATAAAATGCTCTGGGACGATAGGGCGGAGATTAAAGGTCGGCTAACTGCATTGTTAAAAACAAAAACAGCTTGTTGCGAAAGACCGTTTGCAGCAGAGGGATTAACATACTGTTCCAACTGCGGTGGTGATGGCAGGGGAATAGTTAAAACTTACTAATATGAACGACAAAATAACACAAAAGTGGAAAGATGAGACCATCAAGCAAGCAGGGGCGTTAGCCGAGAGAGAGAAAGCAAATAATATACCCGCTGTTTCAAGAAGGGAAATTTATAGAAATACCTGCGAAATGATGTATGACCATTATTCAATTCTTCATATAGTTGATATTGAAACTGCTCTCGGAATTATTCGGGGGGTATTAGAAGATAAAAAAATATGAAAACAATATCTAAAAAAGACTTAATGGAGTTTTTGAGAGAGGAAAAGAAAGCCAGTATTGCCAATAAACAATACTCAAAAGAAAGTTCAGTTAATAAAGCCTACTATGAAGGTATGGTTTTGGCTCAAAATAGAACCATTGAGTTCATTAAAAAAATGTTGAGAAACTATGAAATATAAAACAATTTTAGCAGACCCCCCTTGGAACTTGGGAGAGATGAGAATGAAGAAGGCAAGACCAAAAGCTATGTTGCCCTATCCTAAGATGAAAACAGAGGCTATATGTGCCTTACCAGTGGCTGGACTTGCTGACGATAACTGCAATCTATTCCTTTGGACGACACACACTTTTTTGCCTGATGCCTTTGAAGTTATGAAGGCGTGGGGATTTCGCTATCATTGTTTGCTTACTTGGGATAAAACTAATGGTATCCCTTGCTGGGGATTTAAAAGAAAAACAGAATTTGTTTTATACGGCTATAAAGGAAAAATTACAGTCAATCAAACAGGGAAATTTATTCATACATTGTTCACCGAAAAGCTAACAGAACATTCTAAAAAACCAAACATTTTCTATGAGATTTTAGAAAGCAATACGCCAGAACCGAGAATAGAATTATTTGCCAGAAATAAAAGAGACGGCTGGGATGTCTGGGGTAACGAAGTAGAAAGTGACATATCCCTATGAAAATATACAAAATAACAGAAGCAAGTGCGTATCTCGGGATAAGTATAAATTCATTAAAGACGCTTGCCAACAACAACAAAATAAATTCTTTCAAAACAGACGGAGAGCATAGGCGTTTTCGGGAAGATGATTTGGACACCTATATGGGAGTTAAGAAAGAAAAACAAGAACGGCTAACTGTTATTTATGCCAGATGTTCTACCGCCAAACAGAAAGAAAACCTTGAAAGGCAGAAAGACAGACTAAGAAAACACGCCGAAGAAAAGGGATACAAGTATTTAATGATAGACGAAATTGCAAGCGGAATAAACGAGAAACGGAAAGGGATACACAAGTTAATCAAGATGTGTTTTGAGGGAAAGGTTGAACGGATTTTAATCGAATATAAAGATAGACTGGCAAGATTTGGCTACGAGTATCTGGACGCAATTTTTAGGAATTTAGAGATAATTGTTGAGATAGTGGAAATTAAAGAAAAGAAGTATGAAGAGGAATTAGCAGAGGATATTATGAAGATTCTTACTTGCTACTCTGCCCGATATTACGGGGCGAGAGGCGGTCGAAAGAAGAAAATTGAACCAGTTAAAGAACCCAACGAATCTAATGGAATTTAAAAAGGAGGTTATATGAGTATAGATTATCCAATTTTTGCTAAAAAGAATGATGCTTGTTTATTTTTTGAAGATAAGGGTGGAAATTGGGAAGTGAAAAAAGTATTAATAACATTTGAAGATTAACCAAATAAATTATGACAGATAAAAAAGTAATTGAGAAGTTTAAGAAGAAATTTGAAGAACAAAAATTTACCAACAAAAATGGTTATCCTATTCCTGAAAAAATTGAACAATTCATCTTAACCACCCTTAAACAATATCAGGAAGAGTTAGTGAAACAATTAGAAATAGAAAATACTGGTGCTAAGATTTATCGTGAAGGACTTTCTTTAGCAATAGAAATAATTAAAAAGAAATAGTTTCTTACTTACTGGGACAAAGACCGAAGATATTGCCTGCAGGTCTGGCTTCTGAAAATTAGAGAGGTGTAATGCTAGTCATTACATCTAAGCCCTATACCGTAAAATATCGGGACGGCATACGCCGAGGCTAGGAAGCCCCCAGCGAATAGGAAAATATACAATTAAATATCAAAAACCTTAAAATATAAGGGATTTATTAATTAAAAATATACAATATGGAAAAGATTAACTTAATAGAAGAGGACTTTTCGGCAAAAGAAATTGCCGTTGAATGTATGAATAAAATCAATGAAATTATTGATTGGGTAAATGAAGTAGACGCAGTTAGGTTAGCTAATGCTTTTGGTAATCATTTAGAAGGTAAAGACCGCCTACAAACCTTAGAGGATAAGATTGACTCTATAGTTTCAGCTATTAAGTGTCTTAAAAATGATAATGAATTTAATAACAAAAGGATTGAGTTTATAATTAAGAATAGTAAAGCTCCAACTCAATATGATGATTATAATACTGTATCACTCCAAGACCTTTGGGATGAAGAGAATGATAAATTAATTGCTGAAAAATTAGACAATAGTTTTGAGGGGAAGTATACAGTTGAACCCATTGTAAAAGAATGTGATTGTAATGGTGAACCTTGCCAGTGTAAACCTTATGAACCGACTGTAAAAGATGCAAAGAAAACTTTAGATAAAATAAATGAATCTATCAAAAAACAAATGGGTGAATACTATCCAGAAGAAGCTAAAATGGGTGAGCCGACTGTAAAAGAACCTCTATGCCCTCACGGCTATCCTTATAATTGTCCAGCCTGTATTAAAGATATAGAGATTGAAGAAATAATTGAGGAGTTTCATAAAGAGTACTATGTTCTTGATAGACCAAAATTTGAATCTTGGCTAAGAGATAAGTTAAATAGTTTAAAATAATATGTCAATAATATACAAAAGTAAAAGAATAGGAAAAAACGGAAAACCATTTTGGCTTTACAAATTCCGTACTTTAATGGATAATATAGATAAGACTAGCTCTTTTGCTCAACAAGACCAGTATGTAAAATTTGGGAAGTTTCTTCGTAAGACTAAAATAGACGAATTACCTCAGCTTATTAATTGGATTAAAGGTGATATTAATTTCTTTGGTTATCGTCCAGAAGAAGAACGAGCTTGGAACATTTTGCCTTCTGAAATAAGAGAAATATTATCTAAAAATAAACCAGGTATTATAGATCTTAGTTCACTTCACTTTTATGATGAAGAAACCTTATTACAAGTAGGAGATGCTAATAAAACTTACTGGGAAGTTATAAGACCAATGAAACTTACTTTACAGATGTTTTACTCTGAAAATAGATGTTGGATTTTAAACCTCGCTATTATTTATATATATTTTCGTAAAGCTTTAAAATCACTATGGAAAAAGTAAAACAAATACAAAAAGATATTTTAATTGCTAGTTACGAAGCAGGCGCTTGTCATTTGGGGTCTGCTTTAAGTTGTGTAGATATTTTACACGACCTTTTTTATATCCAAAAAATAAAACCAGAACAATTTTTATTTGCTAAAGCCAGTGGAGTAGCCTGCTACTACGCTATCCTTGCTGATTTAGGGTATTTTCCTAAAGACAAGCTAGGTGAATATCTAAAACAGTATCCTTTGCCTTCTAAAGAAGTTGCTGGAATCCAACACTCCTTTGGAAGTTTAGGCCACGGATTAAGTGTAGCTACTGGACTGGCTTTATCAGATAGAAATAGAGATATATATGTTCTACTTTCAGATGGAGAGTGTCAGGAAGGTTCTACCTTAGAAGCAGTAGCTTTTATAGGGCATCATAATCTTACTAATCTTCACGTCATAGTAGACAACAATAAAATACAGGCATTAGGGCATACTAGAGATATAATAAAAATGGATACTATTTGGAATTATATGGAAAACAACTTACCTAACTGTAAGATAGTAAATACAGTCAAGGGTCAGGGGATAGATTTTATGGAAGACTCAGCTGACTGGCACTACAAGAACCTAACTAAAGAACTTTTAGATAAAGCATTATGCCAGATTTAAGAAAAGACTTTTTTGAAATAATGTGTGAACTAGCTGAAAAGGACAAGGACATTATAGTTCTTGTCGGAGATTTAGGTTATAACTTTTATGAGGATTTTGCTAAAAGATTTCCTGAACAGTTTATTAACGCAGGATGTGCAGAGCAAAATATGATAGGAGTAGCTGCAGGACTTGCTCTCGGAGGGAAAAAACCTTTCGTTTACTCTGGGAGCATTTTCTTGGCTAGTAGAGGCCACGAGTTTATACGAGATGATGTAGCTTATGCCAATCTTAATGTAAAGTTGGTAGGAACAGGTGCTAGTGGATTTTTAGGTCATACCCATAACTGGCAAGGAACAGAGAACGAACTTGATTTGCTTAAGAACCTACCTAATTTACAAATATCTTTTCCAAAAGATAAAGAAGAATTAAAGAAAGCCCTAATCAACGAAGGAGCAAGTTATATAAGAATATGAGAAGACTAATATACCAACACAAAAACAGTCCAGAAGCCTATAACAAAATATACGAAGAACGTCAGGGCAAGGTAGACTGGCAAGATATTCGTAGACAGAAGGCTATGCTTAAATATTTTAATGGTGGCCCTATCTTAGATATAGGTTGCCTTGACTCCAGTGTACCTGATATTCTTATAGAATTGCGATTAGAGGGTATTATAAGCTATTTAGGTACTGATACAGCCACAGAGGCTATAAGGCATCAAAATGAGCTATTTTATGACGATAAAGGGGTAAATTTTATAGTAGATGATATATTCAATACTAAAATAGATAGACAATTTGATTATGTTTTACTAGGAGAAGTTTTAGAACATTTAGAAGAACCAGATAAGGCTGTACATCAAGCTATGAGATTAGTTAAGTCTAATGGTTATCTAGTAATATCTGTTCCCTATGAAGAATACAAGGAGTTTGGAGCAGTTGATAAAGACAGACATATTTGGAGTTTTGATAAAAAAGACTTTGAATTTCTAAAACAATACGGAAAAGTAAAGTTTAAAGTATTAGGTAGTCAATATTTTCCTTATAAATATTGCTGGCCACAATTAATAATTTACATAAAAAAATATGATTGATTTTATAAATAGTTCTTATAGACGTTATTATAGCGAACACCGAGAAGAAATTTTAGACGCAATAGATAGGTGTTTTAAAGGTGGCGATTTCATCTTAAGAAAAGATGTAGAAGAGTTTGAGCAGAAACTTTGTGCTTTCACTGGGGCTAAGTATGCTGTTGGTGTGAACTCAGGAACAGATGCTCTTAAACTTTCATATAAAGCAATGGGTATTAAGCCAGGAGACGAGGTTATTACAGTATCTCATACCTTCATAGCTCCCATAGAAGAAATTGTTCATCACGGTGGAATACCTATTTTAATAGATGTTGGAGAAGACGGACTTATGAACGTAGATGAGATAGAAAGTGCTATCAGTCCCCAGACAGTAGGCATAGTGCCAGTCCACTTATCTGGCAAGGTCTGTGATATGAAACGAATAAACGAGATAGCCGAGAAGCACGGACTTTGGGTAGTAGAAGATGCCTGTCAGGCTTTAGGAGCTAAATTAGATGGTAAAAGTGCTGGAACAATGGGTAATACAGGATGTTTTTCCTTTATCAGTCCTAAGACTTTAGGTGGTGCTGGAGATAATGGAGGTATTATAACTAACGATTTTGAAACTTATCAGAGACTTCTATTACTAAGAAATCATTGGAACATAACTCAGGGAGCTTTACACGGACTTAATATTCCTCAACCAGAGGTAATGGACTGGGGTTATAACTCAAGAATGGATAATATTCAAGCTGCTATTTTAAATATAAAATGGAAATACTACCCAGAAATGTTAAAGAGACGAAAAGAGATAGGTGAGATGTATAACGAAGGACTTAAAGATTTACCTATTCTTCTTCCAACCTCACAACCAGAACAAATCTATCAGGAGTATATCATCCGAGTTAAAAACAGAGAAAAGTTTATGAAGCATATGGTAGATAACGGAATAGAGCTGTTAGTAAGAGATACTATTCCTAATCATAAGCAAAGGGGTTTAAAGTTAGACCATTTTGATTTACCAGTTACTGAAGAAATGGCCACTGATAATGTTCGTATTCCTTGTTATCCAGAACTTGAGGATGAAGAGGTAGCAGAGATAATAAAAGTTGTAAAATCATTTTACAAGTAATTTAAAATAAGTTATAATTATTCTATGAAAAATGAAAGAATACTAATCACAGGTGGAGCTGGTAGTATTGGATCTGAACTAGCTAAGCAACTAAACAAAGAAAATCAAGTATTTATACTAGATATTAACGAGACTGAATTATTTAACCTTATTGAATCAGAAAAGATGAATGGTGTAGTTGGCGATGTCAGAGACAAGGAAGTATTAGAAGAAATATTTGCTAGATTTCAACCAGCCTATGTGTTTCACTGTGCTGCTTTAAAGCACGTTACACCTTCAGCTTGGACACCTAAAATATATATAGATACCAATATTGGTGGAACTATAAATGTGCTAGAATTAGCCAAGAAATATGGTGTTAAGATGATTAATATATCTACTGATAAGGTAGTTAATCCTGAATCTATTATGGGGGCTACTAAGAAAGTAGCCGAGTTGGCTGTTAAAAACGATAAAGAAGTATCAGTAAGATTTGGAAATGTATTAGGTTCTAGAGGTTCTTTACTTGAAATATGGAATAGACAAATGAAAGAAGGCAAACCTTTGACTGTTACTGATTCTAGAATGGAACGATATTTTATGGAAATACCAGATGCTTGTGAGCTTTTAATTGAAGCAGCAGAGGTAGGAGAAGGAGGCCAAATTCTTATAATGGATATGGGTGAACCTGTTAATATATTAGAACTTGCCAAAGAGATTATAACTAAAAAGAAATATGGTTTAGAGCCAGAAATTATAGGAGCTAGACCAGGAGAGAAATTAAGTGAAGACTTAATGACTACTACTGAAAAAGAGTTAGCAGTCAAGAAAGATAAATTTTATATAATTAATTAATATGTATGAGAAAAAAAGAAAGCCCAAAGGCTATTAAAAACGTAATAAAAAAAGTTGTTAAAGAACAAAAAAAAGTTGTTAACAAACTAGAAGATATTAAATACTGGCAGAAAAGACCAGCAGATGATACTCGTAAAGACTGGCGTTTAGACAGGGATACTGACTGGGTAAGTGAATATTGGGGAAGCCAAGCACATCCTCATAGGTCATTAATCACCGAAGCTCTTGTAAGAATAGGCGATTTTGGTAGTTTGTTAGAAGTTGGTTGTAATTGTGGTCCTAACTTACAGCAAATTAGAAACAAATATCCTAAAACTAAACTTTATGGTATAGATGCTAGTCCAGTAGCAGTAGAAAAAGGACAAAGATTATTTGGAACAGAGATTCAATTAGGCACAGCTGATAAACTTCCAGTAGATGTGGATGTTATATTATCTGATGCTGTTTTAATTTATGCTGAGCCAGATTATTTTAAGAAGATAGCAGAAGAATTTAGTAAGAAAGCTAAGAAAGCTATTATTTTAGTTGAGTGGTATGATGAATCTAAGACTGGTGTTGAGAAAGATGGACACTGGGCTAGAGATTATCAATTTAAAGGTTTTGAGTTAAAAGATAAAATTAAAATAACAGAACAACAATGGCCAAACAAGGCTTGGAGTCAAAATGGATACGTATTCGTGTTTCTTCGTCAATAGCTAATTTTAAAGATAAAGCAGAACGTAGATTAAGTTACGAGGGAGATTATACGTTATTTCTTGGGTTGTATCACTGGATAGACTATCTAAAGTTTTTACTAACTTTAGGTAAAAAACGAGTATTATGGTGTGGTTCAGATATATTAAACTTAAATAAGTTTTGGGCGTTCATTTTAAAACTTACTAAAGCAGAACACATCTGTGAGAATCAGGTAGAACAAGGTGTTTTATCGGGATTTGGTATTGAGCCTAGAGTCCAACCAGTTCTTTTGACTAACCCCAAGAGATATAAGAGATGTTTTAGACCTAGTAAATACCCAGAAGTGTTTGTTAATTGCCACGAGGGTAGAACAAAGGAGTATGGATTAGAAACTATAATTAAGATAGCTCCTAAGCTACCTGAAGTATTGTTTCATATTTATGGAATAGAACCTTACGATCCGTTTCTTCCTAATAACATAGTATTTCACGGTAAAGTTAGTGAAAGTGAGTTTGATAAGGATATTAAGCAGTATCAAGGAGCATTACGCCTTAACTTATTTGACGGATTTGGAGAGGTATTAGCTAAGTCTATACTTATGGGACAATATCCTATATCTAAGATTCAATATCCAGGTATTACATCTTATGTTAATGAAAACGACTTAATAACTAAAATAAGAGCATTAAAATATAAAAAGAAACCTAATCCACAAGCAGATTTATGGAGAACATTACTCAGCAAGAAAATATAAATTTACATCTGATATATACTCCTTTTACTGGTGTAGGTCTACACGGAGGATATAGGGGAGATGAATGGTTTTCTAATCGTATAGATGTATTTAAAAATAATACTCTTAAGAGTTTATTAAATCAGACTAGCAAGAATTTTGTTCATTGGATTTCATTTAGACCAGAAGAACGTGGACATCCTTTAGTGGTAGAATTGGCTAAGTATTTAGATTCATTTGATAGTTATAAGTATATATTTACTTTTAACGGACTAATGTATCACGATGATAAGTTTACCAACTATACTTTAAAGACTAGATTTAAGAATTTTTTACAGATGTATCACGATAATCTTAAACAGAATCCGTTTAAGTTACTCAAGTTAGTATGGGAAAATAAGAATAAGACTCTAGTTCCACGAATATATAGTTCTTTAATAGATATAGCTAAGTACATAGGTACTAATTATAAATGGATATATCTTACTAGGATAGATTCAGACGATATGTTAGCTAGTGATGCTGTTGATTTAATACAGAAACAGAACCCAGAGTGGAAAAGAGCTTTAGTATTTAAGAACGGATATATATATAACTGTAAAACTGGACAAGTAGCAGAGTGGCTACCACCAACTAATCCTCCTTTTCATACTATAATATTTCCAGCTTCTACTTTCTTTGATTCTCAGGCTCATTATGAATATTATGACGACTTTAAAAGCCACGAAGATACTACTAGAGTATTTAATCCTATAGTATTACCAGATTATAAGTATATGGTTGCTTATCACGGTAGAGGTCATATATCTACAGCTTGGGAATCTCCAGTCATAAAGAAAATTCATCACAGAATAAAATATAAGAGAATAAATCCTTTTATTGGTAAAATCTTATCTAGCGAAATAAAGAAAGATTTTGGAATATGGGGACAAAAAATTGTATGACACATTTAGTAATAGGAAAAGGAGAAGTGGGTAAAGCAATAGCTAAAATATTTAAAGCTGATACCTTTGATATTAAAAATGGAGGTATGGAAGACGGACATTATGATGTATTACACATTTGCTTTCCTTATTCAGAAACATTTATCTTAGATGTAAAGAAGTATGATAGAATTTATAGTCC
>Ga0172379_10001537_pt1 | contig 45475 bp, 35 predicted proteins | sample GrowelOW334metaG_FD_119756 | JGI IMG/M metagenome (GOLD analysis project Ga0172379, IMG submission 119756) | Groundwater microbial communities from an aquifer near a municipal landfill in Southern Ontario, Canada - Groundwater well OW334 metaG | ecosystem: Environmental > Aquatic > Deep...
AAACGACAGCTCTGCTACATTGGGCATAAGGCTATTCTCCTTGTCTGTTGATTTGACCCTTCAGACGGGAGAGTAGCCCCTCTTTTTCTTTAACGCAAATTACACAGGAAAGTTTACGTCACCGAGGGGGGTTTCCCTATTGCGAACTAACGGCGGATTTGGTCGTATAAGTGGAGGACGGCCGCGTCAGCGCAGGATGAATCAAAGGCGCGGCCGAATCGGAGGATTCATGAAAGCGATCAAGTCGATGCTCTTCGCCGCTGTTCTTTCGTCCCCGGCGTTCGTCCTTGCGCAGGACAACGCAGCGACCCCGCCGGCGCAGCCTGAGGTTCCCGCGCAAGCGAGCGCGGTTCCGGCGGCGCCCGGACATCCCGGCCAGGCCATGGAGCGCCAGGGCGAGCGGCGCGAAAAGCGCGGCGAGATGGTGGAGAAGCGCGGAGAGAAGGTGGAAGAACGCGCCGAGGCTGTCGAGGCTCGCGCCGCGGCTCTGGAGAAGAAGGGCGCCCAGATCGGCGGAGAGAAAGGCGCGGCCATGCAGAAGCGGGCCGAGAAGATGAAGGAACGCGCCGCGAAGATGAAGGAACGCGGCGAAAAGATGAAGGAGCGCGGCGAGCGGATGCAGAAGCAGGGCGACCGGCGCGAGCACCGCGGCGAAAGGCGCGAGCATCGCGCAGAGCAGGCCGGGCAGACGCACTGAAGCACGGCTTCGACGCATAGCGGGCGGTTCTTCCCGAGGGAAGGGCTGCCCGCTGTTTTTATGCCGCGGTCCGGATACAAGCGGCGCTTATGCGGCACTTGATATGATATCTCCCAGCTTTTCAAGGAGGCGGCATGAACGAAGCGGTCAGGGATGTTTCCAAGGCGCTAGCCAGCGGAGTCGATGAGAGCCTCGGCCTTCCTCGCCGGGGAGTGGGAGAGCCTCTTCCTTCCCGCGCGCAGGTCTTGGAGGCCGTGGACCTTCTGCGTTCGGCCTTGTTCCCGGGATATTTCGGGCATGAGGAGAGCGCGGGCGGGAACCTGGAGTTCCATGTCCGCGCCGCGTTGGGAAAGGCTCAGCCCATCCTTCAGGAGCAGATCCGCCGCGCCTTCTGCTTCGTCTGCGCTCGGGCGAACTGCGCGAAGTGCGGGACGCGCACGGAGAAGATCGCGCAGTCTTTCCTGCGCTCTTTGCCCAAGGTCCGCAAGCTTTTGGCTTCGGATGTGCGGGCAGCTTATGAGGGGGACCCCGCCGCGCAAAGCCCGGCGGAGACCGTGTTCTGCTATCCCGGCATCCTGGCGCTCGCCTACCACCGCCTCGCGCACGAACTATATCTCCTGGGGGTTCCGCTGATCCCCCGAATGATCTCCGAACACGCGCATTCTCTCACCGGCATCGACATCCACCCGGGCGCGCGCATCGGCGGACGCTTCTTCATCGATCACGGCACGGGCGTCGTCATCGGAGAGACCGCGGTCATCGGCAAGAACGTTCGGCTATACCAGGGCGTGACCCTGGGCGCCAAGAGCTTCCCATTGGATGCGAAAGGCCGGCCCATCAAGGGCGTCAAGCGGCATCCGGAATTGGAAGACGACGTGATCATCTACGCGGGCGCCACGGTCCTTGGGACCGTGCGCATAGGCAAGGGTTCTATCATCGGAGGAAACGTCTGGCTGACGCATTCCTGTCCGCCCGGCTCGCGCATCACTCAGGCAGACGCGGATTCCAAGTCCGCCGATCGCGCGGCCCAAGCGGCGGTTATGGGCCGGTCAGGGGGCAAATCATGAGCGTGGAAGCCGACTTGTTTAGATGAGCGCGTCTCAGAAGATCTTCGCATCCTGTTTCGCGGGCTGGGTCTTCTTCGGGGTCGCGGCCAAGGGCGCCTGCGATCCCTGGGCCGCGGCGCTTTCCGTGCTTTTCGCGCTGACGTTGTCCGTCGCGGTCCTTCTCCATAAGTCTTGGGCGAGTTCGTCTGCGGGGGTTCGGACGGACTTCCTGTTTCCTCTTGGAGGGCTGCTCGCGGCGGGAGGATTGTCTTTCCTGAGGTCCGTTAATCCCGCGGAATCCTTTTTCTTCGGTACGGTCTGCTTTTCCGCGCTGCTGGGCTTTTGGGCGGCATTGCAGGTCTTCTCATCGGACGATGTCGTGGAGGCGTTCCTTCGCGTCGTCGCGCCGGTATTTTGGCTGGAAGCATTGGTGATCGGTTATCAGGCCTTTTTCTTCGACTATGGGCATGTCCCTCCGGGCACGCTGGTCAATGCCAGCATGCTGACGGCGTTTCTCATCTTGTGGACGCCTGTCCTTGGGGAGAGGGCATATTCTTTTTGGCGTTCAAGCGGCTGCGTGCCGTGGTATTGGGGATCGAGCCTCCTGTGCGCGCTTTTTTGCCTCGCGCAAGCGCGCAGCGTGTGGGGATGGCTGTGCCTGCTCGCGTGCCTGCCGCTGCTCGGCGGTTGGCGCGTTTTGCGGGGCTATGCGGCGAGGCAGCCGGCCTTTTTTCGGGGGGTTGTTCTTGGAACGTTCTGCGCTGCGGCGGGGATCGTGGCGTGGAAATTCATGCATACCCGGAACTTGAATGGATATCCTCGTCCTGCCGGGGAGAGTTGGTGGAGGCTTTATTGGTGGCTGGCCGGTTGGCGCATGTTCTTGGATCATCCCTGGACGGGCGTCGGGCCTGGGAATTTCTCAAGAGCTTTCTTGGCTTATAAGGTCGGTTCGCCGCAGAACACCTTATTCGCCCATAATCTCATCGTGGCGATCTCCGCCGAGACGGGCCTGATCGGGCTTGCGGCTTTTTTCGCGTTTACGGCTGCCTTTTGGAGGACGATCCGAGGCGTATGCGGGTCCCGCAGGCCCTTTTTGGTCGGGCTTGCGGCGTTCATCCTCTATTGCATGGTGGGAGTAGGGTGGGAGTCTCCCGTCAATCTTTTGGTCTGCGGATTATTCTGCGCCGTTCTTGCCGCGCCGGTTCTCGGTCTCCTGCGGCGGCCGCGGCGCTGGCTGCAGCTGGCTCTGGCGGCCGCGGCGATCGCCGCCGTCCCTTATTTCCTGGCCTCGTTCGAGGCGGACCGTCTGCAAGTCGGCGCGCAGCAGGCGCTCAGCGAGGGGGACGCGCAGGCTGCCGGGCGCGGGTTCTGGGCCGCGGCCCAGCTCGATGCCCGCAACAGCGAGGCTTGGCGCGGCTTGGCCCGCATGCGCGTTTTGGCAGGCCGATCCAGGAGGGATCTGTTATGGACGGAGGAGGCGGTCTATTTCAGGCGCATGGCCGTGGAGCGCGATCGCCTCAACGGCGTCCTCTGGGGGGAGCTTGCCGACGATTTGCTGGCTGCCGGGCGCAGGCAGGAAGCCCTGGATGCCTATCGGCGTTCGCGGCAGCTCAACGGTCCTGTGCGGCCTTTCTTGGGTCAAAAGACCCATTCCGAATAGAGCGCTGAGGCCGGGAATGTCTCACGCGCGATTTGATATCCTATCGCGGTCCGCTCCGGCGCGTCCGCGGCGGTCTTTGCGCGATATTTCGGAGGATCCATGGCTATCAAGATCGACGGAAGGTCCCTTAAGATCGAGGATGTGGTCCGCGTCGCCCGCGGCGGAGAGAAGATCGAGCTCGCGGCCGAAGCGGTCGAACGCATCAAGAAGTGCCGGGGCATGCTCGAGAAGAAGATCGCGGCCCGAGAGATCATGTACGGCGTCAACACCGGCATCGGCGAGTTCTCCGAGGTCGTGCTCAATGACGAGCAGGTCCAGCAGTTCCAGAAGTACCTGATCTACAACCATGCGGCCGGGATCGGCGAGCCCTGCCCCATCGAACACGTGCGCGCCGCGCTTTTGAGCCGCATCAACGTCCATGCCAAGGGTCATTCCGGCTGCCGTCTCGAGATCACGCAGACCTACGTGGAACTGCTCAACAAGGGCGTGACACCGGTCGTCTGCGAGAAGGGCAGCGTCGGGGCCTGCGGGGACCTCTCTCCCATGAGCCAGGCCGCTCTCACGCTCATGGGCGAGGGCGAGTGCTTCTATAAAGGAGAGCGCATGCCCTCGAAGGCCGCGCTCGCCAAGGCCGGCATCCCCGTCCCCGGCTTGCAGGCGCGCGACGGCTTGGCGGCCATCAACGGCTCCAATCTCATCACGGGCATCGGCTGCCTGGAGCTCTACGACGCGGAGCGCTGGATCAAGCAGGCCGAGATCACCGCGGCCATGAGCCTGGAAGCCCTCCTGGCCAACATGAAGCCCTACGACACCCGCCTGCACGAGCTGCGCGGCTTCCAAGGCGCGGTCACTTCCGCGGGCAACATCCGCAAGGTCGTCGACGGCTCGGACCTGGTCACGGGCAAGCTCAAGGTGAAGGTGCAGGACGCCTACTCCATGCGTTCGACTCCGCAGGTCGTGGGCGCTCTTCGCGACCACATGGCCTATGCGCGCAAGCAGTTCGAAATCGAGCTCAACGGCGTGGCCGACAACCCGATCTTCCTTCCCGACAGCAACACCGTGCTGACCGGGGCCAACTTCCAGGGCACGCCCATCAGCATGCCGCTGGACATGGTGGGCGCGGGCGTGGCCATGGTGAGCGTGCTCTCCGAGCGGCGATTGAACCGCCTGCTCAACCCGGCCCTGAGCGTGGGTCTGCCGGCGTTCCTGACCAAGGGCGCGGGCATGTTCTCCGGGCACATGCTCAGCCAGTACACCGCGGACATGCTCATCGTGGAGCAGAGAACCCTGAGCGCGCCCGCCTGCGTGCAGTCCATCCCGGCTGCCGCGGACCAGGAGGACTTCGTGAGCATGGGAATGAACACCGCTCTTAAGACCAAGCAGATCCTCAAGAACGCCTACGGCGTGCTGGGCATCGAGATGATCGCCGCGGCCCAGGGACTCGACTTCCGCGAGTTCCAGCCCGGCAAAGGCACGAAGGCCGCGCACGCGGCCGTGCGCAAGGTCGTGGAGCATCTCGAAGTGGACCGGCCGCTCTTCACGGACCACAACAACATGGCCGCGGCAGTCGAGCGCTGCGACGTCCTGACGGCCGTGGAGTCCGAGATCGGAGAGCTAAAGAGCTCCTGGTAGAATCGCGAAAGCCTATCGCCGTCATCCCGGCGGAAGCCGGGACCCAGCAAAGGCCGTTGCGTCGTATTCCTGGGTCCCGGGTCAAGCCCGGGGTGACGACACCTCCGGCTTTCGCCGGGGTATCATGTTGCGGGGCCGCATGACTTTATGGGCCCTTAGGCCCAATCTGGATGGGTCTTTTTCGGCCTTTAGGTCCTATGGTCATGGATTCGAGCCGCTGTTAATCTTTCAAGGATGAAGAATATTTTTTTCTGCGCGGCGTTGTCCGTCCTGACGTTCATCGGCGGGGTTGCGCGCTGCGCTGAGCGGGAAGGGGTGGAATTCACTTTTTCGGGCGAGACGGTCCTTCGCCTTCCGCAGGAGGATGCCGGCATCCTCAAGGCCGGGGAGCTGCAGCTGGCGGCCGATCCCGCGAAAGAGGATTTCATCTCCGTTATTTTCCACGGCCGTTCCGAGGGGCCTTTCGGAGTGGATGCGGCCGTCGAGTCCGGCGGCGCCTTGGGCGAGTGGGTTGCGGCGGATGTCGAGCGCCTCGACAGCGGACGATTCTGGGGGGTGGCCGTGATCTCCGGCAAGGCCGGAGACCGTCTTCATCTGAGAGTCTCCCGAGCGCAGGAAGCGAAGACCGGCGAGCTGACCTTTCTGGAGATCGAGAGCGTTCCTCCCAAGAACGCGGCGTCCCGCACCCGCAGGATCTTCCGGGGGCGCGCCATGAAGGTCTCGTTCAGCCCGCCCCCTGCAGGGCCCTCTCCGGAGCCTTTCGTCTTGGAGTTCATCAGCCGCAGTCTCTGGGGGGCGCGCTCTCCCTCGGAGCCCTATGAGCCCATGCTGCCGGAGCTCATCAGCATCCACCATACCGCCGGGGAGCAGCCCATGGGCGTGCAGGACGCTCAGGACGAGATGGCGCTCATGCAGAGATACCATCAGAAGGGGCGGGGCTGGAACGACATCGGATACCACTTCATCCTCGACGGGGCCGGGCGCGTCTATCGCGGACGTCCGGTGAACGTCGTGGGCGCGCATGTGCGCGACAACAACGAGGGCAATATCGGGATCTCTTTGATGGGGAACTTCCAGCAGAAGCGCGGCAAGCCTACCGAACAGCAGCTGGGCGCGCTCATAACCTTGGTGCGGTGGCTGGCGCGGGAATACGGCGTGCCGCCCGCCGGCATCTTCGCGCATCGGGACGAGGATCCTGACACGGTCTGTCCCGGGGCCGCCCTCTATAAGCTCATGCCGGCTATCCGGAAGGCCGCATTCGAAAGCGAGCCTCCGGCTGATTCGACGAGTGCGAAGCTCCGAGCGGTGCATCTGCCGCAGGCCGCGGCCTTCGACTTCGCGCAGGCATGGCGGTGAAGCTGTTCTTTCCGGCCGCTGCGCTGGCGCTCTGTTTGGCGCAAGGGCCCGCCGCGGCCGCGGCCGATCCTTTGGAGCAGGCGTCCGTTTCCGCGGAACAAGGCTTCGCGGATGTCGTGCGGGCCGCCAAGAAGATATCCAAGCCCAAGATTCGCGCCAAGATCGCTCCGGAGAAGGCGAATGTCCGCGTCACGGATGCCGAGTCCTGGTCGCGTCTCTTGGCCAGGGCCCGCGCTTTCCCGGACAGGCGCATGGTCGTTTCTTACGGCGAGGATGCCGGCTACGAGGTCTTCGTCCTCACCTCCACCCGGCCGATCCTCGGGCAAGAATGCAGGAAGGGCGGCATCGAGAATTCCTTCTTCATGAGCCGGCCATTGGGCGGCAGCGGACAGGACGTCTATCCCGGCCGCATCAGCGCTCTTTGCCGCGTATCCGGGAAGATGAAGGATCTGCTCTCCGTGGCTATCGACGGCGAGGGCATGGTGCAGGACGTGGCGCTCCGAGGGGGCGGCTTCGATCTGCCGAGGTCAGCCGGGAACCGGCGTGCACCGGCTCCTCGGGCGCTCGAGGAGTTCTTGCGCAAGATGGTCGTGCAGTTCTTGGCCGCAGACTAGTTTGCGGGACCCGCTTGCCGGCGGGGAGGAGGCGTGCGATGTCGTCGCGCGTAGTCCTCTTGGCGTGGACGTTCCTGAACGTGTGGGGCATCTCCGGCGCGCGCGCGCAGGAACTGGCGCCTGTCGTCCATGCGGGACCCGCCGCCGCCGCCGCTGCCGCCGTCGTTCCTGCCCAGTCGCTGATCCCCGGCGCGGTCTTGCCCGGCTCCGTCGAGCTTCCTCTTCCCATGGATGTAAAAGATCTGCCGCAGCCCTCGGCTCTTCCGGGTCCGGTCCTTGCGATGTCGGTCCTGGATGCGCAGGTCCAGACCGCATCCGCCGTTCACGGACGGGTTCGGCGGGTCCAGGCGGTTTCTTCGGGATTCCAGAAGAGATTGGGAAGCATCGCCGAACGCTTCAAGGAGGCCCAGCGCGGGACTTTTGAGCGGGCGCGCAGCGGTCTCGACCATCTATTCGATTTCCAGAATGTCTCTGTCTCTATCGACGACGCGGCCGTTTCCGCGGGGAGCGGCTTCCTTGGGGCTTGGCTCGACGGGAAGCATCACGATCATCGAGCGCCCGATCCCGCGGGGAGCGGCTTCTCCTATGTCTTCTACGTCAAGGCCGTGCAGGGGAACATCTATATCGACGCGGGCGGTCCCGGACAATCGGAGGGCCTCGCGGGCTTCCAGATCCGCGCGGAGGAGCTTCTTGAGGATATGGGGCGCGCGCCCAAGGCCGGGCAGAGGCCTTATTTCACGGCGTTCGAGCCGAGGGTCCCCGGCGGACGCTGGACGCGGATGCTGATCGTGGAATTCGATCCCATGCAGAGCGGATTTTTCCGGTTCATGGTGGTGCCCAGGGTCTCCGTCATCGATGCCCGCGGCGGCTTTTCCGATGCGCGCGTCTCTTCCTACGTCAAGGATGGGCGATGGTCCCCGTGGATTTCCCGGGAGTAGCGGCGCTGGTTTCTATCAGGAGTTCCCGCAGCCGGCTCGATGCGCTGGCTGCGTCGTTGCTGGCCACGTAGAGGTCGATGAAGCCGTCCACGGCTCCCCGCATGTCCTTGGCGTAGCCCCGCAAAGCCATCACTTGCCCTACGCTCGGCACTCCCAGGTAGAGAAAGCTCAAGAGTCCCACGCCCAAGACGAGGATGTCGGAGAAGAAGGACTGCAGGATCTCCCGCGTCAGTTCGAAGGACGTGTCCAGGCGCACGAGCGCCTTCATCGAGGATTCCAGCTGCTGCACCGCTTCTCGGTAGCGTTGGGAAGCGAGATCGCCGGCTTGGGGTTCCTTGCCCAGGTTCTCTGCGGCCACGCGCGTCAGGGCCGCCTGCTGGGCCGTGACGATCGCCTGCATGGCCGATGAACGGCGCGAGTAGTTCAAGGAGATCGCCAAGAGGATGGGGATCACCGTGAAGACCACGGCCGCCAGCTTCCAACTCGTGCAGAGCACGAAGCCCGTGGCCAGGGAGAGCTGGATGAGATGTTGGGGGAACTGGATGGGGATCGCGACGTTGCGCACCGCGATGCGTCCCACGTCGCTGGTCAGTCTCGAGGCGAGTTCCTTCGGGTCGTCCTTGGGACCGGCCGCGGCCTTGGAACGCTCGAGGAGATTGTCGAAGAGGCGCAGGCGCACGTCCTCGCGGATCTGGGCTCGCATGATCCCCGATAGGGAGGTGTAGATCTTTTCATCGACCGCTTTGAGCAGGATCAGCGCCGCGGCGACGGCCAGCCAGAGGCCTACTCCGGGCAGGGCATGGGCGATGGCCGCGTCCACCAATGCGCCCACCACATAGGACTGGGCCGTGCTCAGGCCGGCTTTGACGATGAGGAGCATTCGGGCGATGTTCATCCGGGTCCGATAGGGGGCCAGGAGCGGGGACATCTCCGGTTCCCCGAGGAGCATGGCGCGCAGATTTGTCTTGATCTGGCTCCAGCGGGAGGGGGGCGGAGGAGGAGGCTGCTTATCCTCGGAGGGATCGGCCAGGATGACGCGCCCCAGAGTCCCTTGCAGGGCCAGGGTCATTTCCGAGCGGGAGTGGAGCTCGTCGAAATCGCCGGCGGGAGGGTTCACGCCTGTCCCGTCGAAGAGAGCGTTGAGTTCGTCGGCCGTCGGGACGTGGTCCTTGCAGAGAGCATCCTGTCCGTTGTTCCGGTGCAAGCCGGGATCCGCCATCTCGTCATTGCGGCGTAAGCCGGAATCCAGAAGCTGCTGGACCCCGGCTTTCGCCGGGGCGACGACATCCCCGTCATTGCGGAGGACGCCGGGAGCCAGGAGTGTTTTTAGAACTGCCGGGCCCCGGCTTTCGCCGGGGAGACGAAGGGGCGCAGTCTTCGCTTCCTTTGGCAGGATGTCCTGCGTATGAGGCAGCGGATCAGGAAGAAGGGTCGCGGTCATGGGGATGGACAGGGGCGCGAGCCCGGGCGTCATCTTAAAGGGGATCTGCATTCCCGCGGTCAGGACCGGGGTGACGACCGGGACTTCCTGGCGCAGTGTTTGAGCCAGCAGGACGCAGGGCTCGGTGCCGGAGCAGAAGCAGAGGACGGCGCACGACAGGATCGTCGCGACGGTCCGTTTCACTGCCGGTAGTTTAACGTTATGCGCGAGGAGGAGCATGAGCCTTTCGGGTCAGATCGGCTTGCTGAAAGGACCTGTCGAGCATGGGACTTTAGGACCTCCTCATCGGTCGTCGATCAGGGGAGCGCGGCTTTGTCCGCGTAGAGCTGGAAGCGGCCGGAGGGACGAAGGAGCATGGCCGGAGAATCCGAGGCCTGTGCGGCGAGTTTGGAGAGCGCCGCGCGCTTGTCCTTGCCGGAAGCCAGGAGGAGGATGTCCCGGCTGCTGTTGAGCAGGCGCAGCGTCATGGTCAGCCTCTTGCGGACTCCCGAGGGGCTTTGAGCCGGCAGAATCCAGCGATGGCTCTCCCGCGGGCCCCGCAGTATCGGGGCGTTCGGGAAGAGCGAGGCGATGTGCCCGTCCTCGCCCAGGCCCAGCACCGCGAGGTCGAAGGAGGGCGCGCAGCCCGCGAAATAAGAGCGGAGCTTTTCTTCGTGGCGCAGAGCCGCGGTCTCGGGCTCTCCCTGAGCGTCCATGGCGTGGATGTTCTCCCGCGGGACCGGCACCAAGTCGAGCAGGAGTTCCTTGGCGTGCCGGAGATTGCTCTCGGGATGTTCGGGAGGCACGCAGCGCTCGTCGCTGAAGAAGATGTGCGTGCAGGCCCAGGGGAGGTCCCGGCCCAAGGGTCCCGCGAGCAGGCCGAAGAGCGGACGAGGGCTGCGGCCTCCAGGGAGGATGAGACGCAAGAGCCCTTGGCGTCGGACCGCATCCTGCGCGCAGGCCGAGACCGTCTTGAGAGCGGCAAGAGCGAGCTCTTCCGTGTTCGCGAAGACCTGCGGCAGCGGCTCCACGCCTAGTGCTCCGAATTCATCATCACATTCTCCGCTCCGGAAAAATTCAGACATGGACAGACTTGAGGCCGACTGAATTTTTCCGGCTAGTGCGAGAGGCTCTTGTAGTGGATGCGGCGGGGGCGCAGTTCATCCTCGCCCAGGCGCTTCTTGCGGTCTTCCTCGTAGGCCGAGTAGTTGCCCTCGAACCAGCGCGCGCGGCTCTCGCCCTCGAAGGCCAGGATATGGGTGGCCAGTCGGTCGAGGAACCAGCGGTCGTGCGTGATGATCACGCAGCAGCCCGCGAAGCTCTGGATCGCTTCCTCCAGGGCGCGGATGGTGTGCACGTCCAGGTCGTTGGTGGGCTCGTCGAGGAGCAGGACGTTGCCGCTCTCCTTGAGCATGCGCGCCATGTGCAGGCGGTTGCGCTCTCCGCCGGAGAGGCCCGAGACCGGCTTCTGCTGGTCCTGCCCGGAGAAGCCGAAGCGCGAGACGTAGTGGCGGGAGTTGACCTGGATCTTTCCCAGGGTCACGAGATCCAGTCCGTCGGAGACCGCTTCCCAGACGTTCTTGGAACCGTCCAGGCGCGTGCGCTCCTGGTCCACGTAGCTGAGCTTGACCGTCTCTCCGACGGTGAGCGCGCCCGCGTCGGGCTTCTCGCGGCCGGTCAGCAGCCTGAAGAGCGTGGTCTTGCCGGCGCCGTTGGGCCCGATGATTCCCACGATGCCGTTGCGCGGCAGGCGGAAGCTCAAGTCCTCGAAGAGCAGCTTGCCGTCATAGGATTTCGAGAGCCCCTGGGCCTCGATGACCGTGTCGCCCAAGCGCGGCCCCGGCGGGATGTAGATCTCCAGCTCGTCGGCGCGCTTTTCCGGAGCGTCCTCGAGCATCTGTTCGTAGGCTGAGAGGCGGGCCTTGCTCTTGGCTTGGCGGCCCTTGGCGCCCATGCGCACCCATTCGAGCTCTTTTTCCAGGGTCTTCTGGTATTTGGACTCGGACTTGGATTCCTGCATGAGGCGGTTCTTTTTCTGCTCCAGCCATGAGGCGTAGTTTCCTTTCCACGGGATGCCTTCCCCGCGGTCGAGCTCCAGGATCCAGCCGGCCACGTTGTCGAGGAAATAGCGGTCGTGCGTCACGGCGATGACCGTACCCTTGTATCGGCGCAGATGTTCCTCGAGCCATTCCACGGACTCCGCGTCGAGGTGATTGGTCGGTTCGTCGAGGAGGAGCACGTCCGGTTCCTGCAGGAGCAGGCGGCACAGGGCCACGCGGCGCTTCTCTCCGCCGGAGATGACTCCGCACTTGGCGTCCTGGGGAGGGCAGCGCAAAGCGTCCATGGCGAGTTCCAGCTTGTGATCGAGCTCCCAGGCGCCGCAGGCCTCGATCTTCTCCTGCAGGGCGCCCTGCTTGTTGAGCAGCTTCTCCATGAGGTCCGGGGGGGTGCTCTCGGTGATCTGAGAGCCGACGTCCTCGTAATCCTTGAGCAGCTTGACCGTGTCCGCCACGCCCTCCTCGACGGCTTCTCGGACCGTCTTGTCCGGATCGAGCTTGGGTTCCTGTTCCAGGATCCCGACGGTGTAGCCCTTGGAGAAGGAGACCTGGCCCGTGCAGTCGGTATCCGTGCCCGCGATGATGCGCAAGAGCGAACTCTTGCCGCTGCCGTTGTCTCCGAGCACGCCGATCTTGGCGCCGTAGTAGAAGGAAAGGTAGATGTCCTTGAGGACCTGCTTCTTCGGAGGATAGAAGCGGCTGACTCCGACCATGGAGAAGATGATCTTTTGGGTGTCGACAGTGGTTACCATGAGGAGATTATACCCCTTATCGGCGGGAACTCGGTATAATGGAGGAATGAGGATGGCTCCGTTCGTTCTCCTTGCGGTCTGCTTTTTCCCAGGGCGAGCTCATTCGTCCGAGGCTCCTCAGGGGCGCGTGAGCCGGCAGGTCCGCGCCGCGTGCGACCGGGAGATCGACAGCCTCTGCCGCGAGAAGAGTCCCGGAGAATCCGCCGTGCTGCTCTGCCTTGAGAAGCAGAGGGATTCCTGCGTCTCTCCCAAGTGCTCGAAGGAGCTCAAGAAGATCGAGCAGGGGCTGCAGGAGATCGATTATTACTGCGGCGAGGATGCCGGGAAATACTGCGCGAAAGTCCGGAAAGAGCAGTTTGAGACCTTGAAGTGCCTGTGGGAGCGCAGCCCCTCTCTCTCTGCGGAATGCCGGCGGACGTTCGCATGGGCGAAGAAGAAGGTCAAAGAGACTCTTTTCATCTGCCGTTCGGATACGGAGCGCTGCTGCCGTCAAGCTGCGCAGGAGCGGCGGCATCTGCGCAAGTGCCTGCGCAGCCATAAGGCGGACCTCTCCGAGACGTGTCGGCGTCAGGTCGAAGGGTTCTGACGCTTCTTATAGACGGCCCAGCGGAAGCGCGGGGCGTCGATGACCGCCGCGAGGCCGTAATCCTTTCGGCGCGAGTAGAGTCTTTCTCCCAGTCTTTCCCAGGAAGGATCCACGGCGCGCAGCCGCGAGAGCAGGGCATGGCGGGGCGGCCAGCCCTGGAAGTCCTGCATGCCGGGCAGCCGCATGAGGAGGATGTCCGCGGAGTCCGATATTCGGATCGCCTCATCCGGAAAAGAGAAGAGCTCATAGACCTCCAGATCCGATCGGGCGGCCATCAAGCGGTAGCGCGATTCGAAGTCCGAGGAGTCTTCCTGGAGGAACGAGAGCACCAGGACGTTCAGGGGCCGGGCAGGGTTTTCCGCCGGTCCGGGGCCGATCGCGCGGAGCACCTCGCGCAGGCGATCGGGGTCTTCTCCCTTGCGCGCGTCGTCGTAGTCCGTGCCGCAGGAGAGCCATCGGCACAGGGGTCCTTGCCGCGGCGGCGCGCCGTACGTCAGGAACGCGAACTGCCCCGCGAGATAGAGGAGGACGCCGGGCAAGAGGACGCAGCGCTTCCAGCCTGTCGTCCTCAGCAGGCCCCAGGCGCTGATGAGCGCCAGGATCGGCAGGATCGGCAGGAGGTAGCGGTCCGCGTATCCGCCGCAAAGGAAGGCGAAGTATCCGATCGGGACCGCGAGCGCGGTCAGGAAGAACCCTTTTCCTTCCGCGCGGCTGCGCGCGAAAGCCATGAGCGAGGCCAGGAATAGCAAGAAGAGGCCGGGCCCCAGGGCTGAGCCGTACATGGACGATCCATACGCGCAGAGTCCGTTGACCAGGGAGTAGCTCGGCGGGTGCGTGCGAGGCAGTTCGATGAAGAGCGCGCGCAGGGTCTCCGGTATGCGGGGGCCCCAGCCCAAGGCGGCTGCTGCCGCGGCAGCCAGCAGGCTCAGGAGCAGGTTGGCGGCCGGCGTTTTTATTTCGGAGGGCCGGCGCTTGCTCAGGAATGTCCGGCCGAAGAGATAGAGCGCCGGGCCGACGAGGAAGAGCAGGGCCTGTCCCTTGACCATGAGCGCCGCGCCTGCGGCGAGCCCGGCCAGGATCCCGGCTTTCCGGTCCTTGAAGCCGTCGGTCCTGAGCATGAGCCGGAGCGCCAGCGTGGTCATGGCCGCGGCCGGGAGATCCGCTCCGTATTGCCGGGAGCTCTGGAAGATCAGCGGATACATGAAGCACAGGGCAACGGCCAGGAGCCCGGTTGTTTTCCCGGCTATATTTCGCCCCATCCCGTACAAGGAGATTCCCAGTATCGCGAGATAGACTCCATTGCTGAGTTTTGCCGCGCAAAGAGCGGTCCCGAAGAACGCGTAGAACAGCGCCGCGGGCAGATAGGCGGGATTGGAGTGCCAGACGGCTTGGTGCGGCAGGGGACGGCTCAGCAGTCCGAACAGTTCCCAAGGAAGAAGCCGGAGAGGGACTTCCCTATGAAGGAGAAGGTCCTTGAGCGCGCGGAAGAAATCCACGGAGAAGGAAAGATGGTTCGCCGCGTCCTGCCCGTGGATGGAGCCGTTGCCGATGATCCAGGCCGCATCCGCGATCAGCCCGAGAAGGATGAGCGCGGCGCAGATGCGCAGGATGAGCGAGCTTTCTTCCGGGACGGCCTCTTGGAGGACTTTCGGCATGGGAGATTCTTTCTCGCGATGGGGCATTCCGCGGACATGGTATAATATCGGCAAGTCGCATTACGGAGGAAGTATTCAATGGCCTATAAGATCGCCGAGAATTGCACCGCCTGCGGAACTTGTTTCGACACCTGTCCGTCCGAGGCCATCATCAAGGGAGATCCTCGCTATGCCATCGACGCCGACAAGTGCATCGATTGCGCGGCCTGCGAGGCGTCCTGCCCTGAGAAGGCCATCTCCGCGGCGTAAGCGAAGCATCCGCTGAGAAAAGAACCTTCCGCATCCGCGGCCGCCTGCCGAGCGCATCGTCTTATGCGTTCATGCCGGGCGGCCGCTGTTTTTTTCATCCTGTGCGCGGTTTCGGCCGGGACGGCCTTCACGGCATCCGCGGCTGGACTCTCGATCCAGCCCGTTGCGCGGCCGTCCGGAATCCCGCCGGGACTCCTTCCCCGGCGGGGAGTCCGCGATCCGGGTTTTTTGAGGGCCGCGGCCGGCAAGGTCGACATCACCCCGGACTTTTCCAGGGAGCGTGTTTATCTCGCGGGCTACGGAGCCAAGGGCCGGCGGGCGCGTTCCTCGCGGGATGCCCTCTATGCCCGGGCCGTCGTCGTCTCCGACGGGGAGCGCATCCTGGCCGTGGTTTCCGTGGACTCGCTGGGTCTGGGTCACGGCGACGTGCAGGCTCTGCGCGAAGAGAGCGGCTTCGACGGGCCCAAGAGACTCCTCTTCCTGGCTTCGACCCACAGCCATGCCGCGCCGGACCTGCTCGGACTTTGGGGGCCTTTGCCGGGAATGAGCGGCGCAGATGAGGGCTATCGCCTGCGTCTGCGTGCCGCGCTCGCGCGGCTTTTAAAGGAGCTTTCCGCCCGGATGGAGCCCGTGATCCTGCGTTCCGCGCGCACGGAACTCGACCCGCGCGGCTTGTGCACGGATCTGCGCGATCCCCGGGTCCTGGATCCGGAGCTGGGCGCTGTGCAGCTGACCGCGCGCGGCGGCTCTACGATCGCGACTCTGGTCCGCTGGTCCTGCCATGCCGAGGCCTTGGGCCGCGCGAACATGCAGGCCAGCGCGGATTATCCCGGCTTCCTGTGCTCCCGCGTGGAGGAGCGCGCGGGCGGGACCTGTCTTTTCCTTCCCGGGCTCATCGGCGGGCTGCAGAGCCCGGAGATCGATCGTTCCTCCGGGCCCGAGAAGGAATACGCCGAGGCCCGGCGCGTGGGCGCGGCCGTGGCGGACGCGGTCTTGGCTGCGCTGGCGCGTTCCGGCGAAAAAAGTCTTGCCGGTCCCGTGGGCATGGAGTCCGTGCGCGTGCGGCTGCCGGTGGAGAATTCGCGCTATCTCCTGGCCCTGCCGGTTTTGTCCCGCGGCCGGGCGCTCTTCGATGAGAAAGGCGGCAGGCTCTCCGGTCCTGGGATATGGGCGAGGACTCTGAGGCATTGGCTCGCATTCCCTCTGCCCGAGGCTCTGAGGCCCTTCGTCGAGAGCGAGGTCGCGCTCGCGCGCATCGGGCCGGTGCGATTGCTCGGACTGCCCGGGGAGCTCTTCCCGGAGCTGGCCCTGGGCGGCTACAAGGGGGAATATTCTTTTGGCCGGCCGATTTTCAGGCAGGATAATGCCGCGCCTCCGAAACTATCTTCCGCTCCCAAGGGTCCCTATCTTCGTTCCTGTCTCCCGAAGTACGGCTTCATCGTCGGCCCGGCCGACGATGAGATCGGCTACATCGTCCCGGAGTACGACTTCAAGACCGGACCAGGCCGCTTACTCCCGCGTCCCCCGGGCCATCACTATGAGGAAACGAACTCCCTGGGCCCCCGCTCCACCGCCATCCTCCTAGAGGCCGCAAAAAAACTGGTTGGTTGTAAACGGTGACAGGGATCGATTTCCTGAGTCGTCACCCCGGCGTAGTCCGAGGTACAGTAAGCCGTCTCCCCGGCGAAAGCCGGGGTCCAGCTTGTCGTCATTCCGGCGAAAGCCGGGGCCCAGTTTGTCGTCATTCCGGCGAAAGCCGGGGCCCAGTTTGTCGTCATTCCGGCGAAAGCCGGAATCCAGGCTTACGACTTAACGGCAGTTTCTGGGTCCCGGCTTCCGCCGGGATGACGAGTTGACAGGCTTCCGCCGGGATGACGGTTTTAGATAGAATAACTTGGATATGACGGGATTAGACTCGATCGCGCGCGGACTCATGCTGGACAGCCTTCGCGATTACGCCAAGCGCAGGCTTCCCTATGAGGAGTTGCGGCGCTTGGATCGCGAGAATGAATTCCCGGCGGACGTGCTCAAGGAACTCTACGATCCGGAGATATTGGGCATCCATCTGCTCCTCATCCCCCAGGAGTACGGCGGCTTGGGCGGGAGCACTTTCGACATCTACCGGGTCTGCGAGGCTTTGGCCCATATCGACCTGGGCGTGGCCACCTCGGTCTTCGCGACCTTCCTGGGCAGCGACCCTATCCGCGTGGGCGGCACGGAGGAGCAGAGGCGTTTCTGGCTTGGCAAGATCGCCAAGGAGCGCCTGCTCGCGGCCTACGGCGCCACGGAACCCGACGCGGGCAGCGACTTGGTCGCTCTCTCCACGCGCGCGGCGCATGTGGTCAAGAACGGGAAGATCGCGGGCTATCGCATCACGGGCAACAAGCAGTGGATCTCCAACGGCGGCGTGGCGGACCTCGCCGTCATCCTGGCCTTGGCTCCGGGCGGGCCGTCCTGGTTCGTGGTGGAGAAGGGGACCGAGGGATTCTCGGCCAACGCGCACGAGGACAAGCACGGCATCCGTTTGAGCAATACCTGCGCGTTGGCGCTCGACGACGTTTTCGTCCCGGCCGAGAACCTCATCGGCGGGGTCGAGGGCCAGGGGCTTTCTCAGGCCCAGGCCGTGTTCGGCTACACGCGCTTGATGGTCGCGGCCTTCGGTTTGGGCGCGGGCTGGGAAGCTTTGGAGACGGCCATCCGCTACAGCCGCCAGCGCATCCAATCCGGCGGGCCGCTCTCGCAGAAACAGGGCTACATGCTCAAGCTCATCGTGCCGCACGCGGCTCGCCTGGAAGCCGCGCGGGCCTTCATCGAGGATACCGCGCACAGGCTCGATGCGGGCAAGCACGGCCTGCAGACCGAGGGCTCCATCGCCAAGCTCGCGGCCACGGAAGCCGGCAATCGCGCGGCCGAGGACGCGATCCAGGCTTTGGGCGGCTACGGCTACACCAAGGATTTCCCGGTCGAGAAGATCAAGCGCGACGTCAAGATCACCTGCATCTACGAAGGCACCAGCGAGATGATGGAGATGACGGTCTGCCGGGGCCGCTGGCAGGAGCATCTGAAGTCCCGCGGAACCTATTATGAGGAACAGGCCGCGGCGCTCGATCGCCTGCACGCTTCCTGTCCGACCGTCGGAGCCGACAGCGCGGCCTTGGCTCTGCGCGCGCTCAACAAGATATTGGAGGAGTGCCGGCTTCAGCGCCTGACCCGGCACCAGCATGTGACCATGCGTTTGGGGGAATATATCGCGCAAGCCGAGACCTGCGCGGCTTTCTGCCGCGCGGCTTCGGCCGACCATTACAGCGAGACCGTGCGCTTCGACGCTCAGACCTGGCAGGCGCTCTGCCGCATCCATGCCAGAGAGACCGCCGCGGACATCTGCCTCAAGGGCGCAAAGCTCGTGCTCGGCGCAGGCGCCATGAATCCGGGATTCGCCGATGCCCTGGGACTCGGGGCGATACTGGCCAAACAGGCCGGAGCTTTGGAAGACCAGGAACTGGCGATGAAGAAGCTCGCGGAGAGCTTTAGAAGCCGATGAATCCGATGAAAATAGTCGTCTGCGTCAAGCAGGTCCCGGATACCACCGAGGTCCAGGTCGACCCGCAGACCGGCACGCTCATCCGAGCCGGCGTGCCCAGCATCCTCAATCCCTACGACCATTTCGCCGTCGAGAAAGCCCTGGAGCTCAAAGCCGAGCATGGGGCCGAGGTCTCCGTGCTCACCATGGGTCCGCCGCAGGCTCAGGCCGTGCTCCGCTTGGCCCTGGCCCTGGGCGCGGACCGCGCCATGCTGCTCAGCGACCGGCTTTTCGCGGGCTCCGACACTTGGGCCACCTCGTACGCCTTGGGCCGGGCCATCCGCAAGCTCGGGCGCACGGACCTCATCCTCTGCGGCCAACAGGCCATCGACGGAGACACGGCCCAAGTCGGGCCTGGGATCGCCCAGAACCTGCGCATCCCTCAGATCACTTTTTGCGATCAGGTAGAGATCGAGGACCGGCAGCTCAAGGCGCGGCACCACATCGACGACGGCCATGAGATCGTGCAAGCCCGTTTGCCCGTGCTATGCACCATGACTCCGCCGCAGGACTACCGGCCGCGGCATCCTTCTTTCCCTCGCGTGGTCCAAGCCATGGGCAAGGTCCTGGAGACCTGGACCGCCTTGGAGATCGGCGCCGAGCCCGGGATGATCGGGCTCAAGGGTTCGCCCACCCAGGTCGACCGGGTCTATGCCCCGCCTCAGAAAGAGAAGGGCGTGGTCTTCACGGGCACGGCCGCGGAGCTGGCCGGCCGGATACTCGACATTCTTCAAAAAGAGAATTTTTTGACCCCATGATCGAGATCGACTCTAAGTGCACCGGTTGTTCCCGCTGCGTGCCGGTCTGTCCGTTCGGCGTCATGCACATCGTCGACAAGAAGGCGCAGGTGGGGGAAGGCTGCACGCTCTGCGGGGCCTGCGTGCAGGTCTGCTCCCTGGAAGCCGTCCGCATCACCCGCGAGGAAGGCCCGGTGGACCTTTCCGCGCACAAGGGACTCTGGGTCGTGGCGCAGACACTGCCTCTTTCAAGGAAGGGCGCCAAGCCGCGCCTGCGGCCCGTGACGCACGAACTGCTTTCCGCGGGCCGAGGCTTGGCCGACGGGCTCAAGGAAGAGCTCTGCGCGGTGCTCATCGGCGAGAACGCGGAGGGACTTTGCGCGGAACTCGCGTCCTACGGCGCGGACAAAGTCTATTTGGTCGAGGACGCGGTCTTGGCCGACTACAATACGGACACCTATGCCGCGGCCCTCATCGCGCTCATCGCCAAGCACAAGCCCGGCGTGGTGCTCTTCGGCGCCACCTGCCAGGGCCGCGATCTGGCCCCGCGCGTGGCCGCGGAGATCCATGCGGGTCTGACCGCGGACTGCACAGGACTTTCCCTTAAAGAGGGCCACCTGCTGCAGACGCGCCCGGCTTTCGGCGGGAACATCATGGCCGACATCCTCTGCACGCGCAAGCGGCCGCAGATGGCGACCGTGCGGCCCAATGTGCTCAAGAAGGCGGTTCCGGATCCCTTGCGCAAGGCCGAGCTTGTGTGCGAAAAGATCCATATCGATGAGAAGATGGCGCGCGTGAAGGTCCTGGAGCGCAAGCTCGATGCAGGGCACCCAGGCCGGAAGATCTCGGAGGCGCAGGTCGTGGTCTCCGGCGGACGGGGAATGAGGGACAAGGAGCGCTTCAAGGTCCTCGAAGAGCTGGCCGAGCTTCTCGGGGGAGCCGTGGGCGCTTCTCGCGCGGCCGTGGACATGGGACTCAAACCCAAATCTCATCAGGTCGGGCAGAGCGGGACCACGGTCTCGCCGAAGCTCTACATGGCTTGCGGAATCTCCGGCGCGATCCAGCACATCGTGGGAATGCGTTCCTCGGACGTTATCGTGGCCGTCAATAAGGACCCCAACGCTGCGATCTTCAATGTGGCCAAATACGGAATCGTAGGCGATCTCCACGACATCCTTCCCAAGCTCGTCTCCCTCCTAAAAAACAGCCGCTAGATCGGCATTATCCCGGGGCTTTTCGTCATCCCGCGAAAGACGGCATATTCTCCGTCATCCCGGCGGAAGCCGGGACCCAGGAACTGCCGTTAAGTCGTACTTCTGGATTCCGGCCTCCGCCGGAATGACGAACCGTCCGGCCTCCGCCGGAATGACGAGCCATCGGCTTTTGCCGGGCTAACGGATGGTTAGTTCCATTGGTTGAGTGCCAGGCACCTTGGTTTAGTTGAGTGACAGGCACCGGGGTCAGAATTTTCCGGATTTAAACGCGGGATTTGGTTAAAAAATTCTTAAATTTGATCTTACCCCCTTGCGGAAAGGCAATATTCATGGTAAACATATGGAATATGAGAAACATAAAGCGGGCGTATGGGACTACGGATATCGCGCGGATGTGCTACGTCACTCCTCCCACGGTCGGGCGCTGGATCGAGGAGGGGAAGCTCCCCTGTTTTCGCACCGCCGGCGGGCATCGCCGGGTCTGGGACAAGGATCTCATCGAGTTCCTCAAGGTCCACGGCATGCCCGTGCCCCGTTCTTTGCTGGCCGGGCGCATCTTCCGCGTCCTGATCGTAGACGACGAGGCGCAGGTGCGCAAGACGCTTAAGCGCCAGCTCTCCACGCTCTATCCCTCCGTGGAACAGCATGAGGCCTGCGACGGCTTCGAAGCCGGGCATAAGCTCGCCCAGCTCGCTCCGGATCTTGTGCTGCTGGATTTTTTCCTGCCGGGCATGGACGGAGGCCGCATCTGCAAGCTCATCCGTTCCGACGAGAGCCTCAAGCACGTGCGCGTGCTGGCCATCAGCGGCCAGGAAATCGAGCGCACGCGCCAAGCCAGCATGGAATCCGGGGCGGATGATTTCCTGCCCAAGCCGTTCTCCATGCAGGAGCTCAAGCAGAAGCTTTCCGGCTTCATTCCGAAGGACCTTGAAGCAGGGGTTTCCTTATAAAGGAGGGGGGCGAGTGCGGTTCCTGCTCATCACGTTGCTGTCATTGGAAGCTTGTCCGCCGGCATTCGCGGCGACGCCCGATGACTTCGAGTTCTTCGGCTACGAGAAGCTCACGCTGGAAGAAGCCGTCAATATGAAGACCGGAGTGGCCACGCGTTCCTTGGTGTCCGCGCGCGAGACGCCCGGCGTTGTCACGATCGTCGCGCGCGATGAGATCCAGAACTCCGGGGCGCGCTCGCTCGTGGACGTGCTCCACCTCGTGCCGGGCATCGAGATCGGGCTGGACGTGCAGGGCAATATCGGGGTGATCTCTCGCGGCATATGGGGCAATGAGGGAAGAGTCCTGGTCATCTTGGACGGCCAGGAGTACAACGACCTGGGCTACGGGAACCTGGCGATCGACAGGTTCTCCGCGGACTCCATCGAGCGCATCGAGATCATCCGAGGGCCGGGTTCCGTGCTTTACGGGGGCAGCGCAGAACTCGCGGTCATCAACATCATCAGCCGGCGCACCGGCGGCGCGGCTGCCGGGCGCGCCGCCGCGACATACGGCCGCACCGCGCGAGGCGAGGCGCGCAAGAATCTGGATCTCTTCTATGGGCTGGAGCAGGGCAAACTCAAGCTCTCGGCCTCGGCGTTCGTGAGTCATGCCGTACGCAGCGACAAGGGCTACACGGATTTCGCCGGCAACGGCTACGAGATGCAGGACGCCTCGGCGCTTAAGTCGAAGAACCTCAACGTCGGAGTGGAGCACGGCGGCTTCAAGGGCCGCGTCATCATCGATGAGTATAAGACCACGGAGCGCGATCATTTCGGCGTAAACCTTGAGCGGCCCGTGCGGCTGGAATATTCCAACCATTTCGCCGAGGCGGCCTATGAATTCAAGCTGGGCGAGAGCCTGACCCTCACGCCCAAGTTCAATCTCAACACGCAAAAGCCTTGGAATGAGCGCGACGAGTTCTTCTTTTACGACAAGAAGATATCCCGCTACCGGGAAGGCCTTCAGGCGCGCTATGTCCCGCGCGAGGGCGTGGATATCCTGGCCGGGATGGAGTTCCAGCAGGACCGGGCCAAGGTCTCCGACGACACGCCTGCGGCGGATTTCTTCCCGGGCGGGAGCATGCACGCGGCCTACGATAACCGGGCATTCTATACGCAAGGACAGTTCGACCTGCCCTTGGGCCGTTTGGTCCTGGGTGCGCGCTACGAACACCACAGCGTGTATCAGGACGCCGTTGTCCCGCGGGCCGCTTGGACCAAGGCTTGGGAGCGCTGGCATCTGAAGCTGCTTTACAGCGAGGCTTTCCGTTCGCCGGTCATCGAGAATATCCGTTTGAATACGAGCATCCAACCCGAGAAGCTCAGCGTCTTCGAGCTGGAGTCCGGCTATGAGGCCGCGCAGAACCTTTATGTTTCGGCCACGGTCTTCGAGATGGCCATACGCAAGCCCATCGTCTACTACGCCGATCCTGTCACGAGCGCGGAGTACTACATCAACTCCGACCCCACGGGTTCGCGCGGCGTGGAATTGTTGGGACGCTACAAGCAAGGCCCGCACTATGCGGACGTCTCCTATTCCTTCTATTCGGCGACCCGGAACCGGGCGGCGCTCTACGCCGTGCCGGGCCACAGCGACGCGCTTCTGGGCGCGCCCATGCACAAGGCGGCGTTCAATGTCTGCGTTTCTCCCGCGAAGGACTGGACCGTGGATCCCTCGGGCGCGTGGCTGGCCGGGCGCTACGGGTATTACGGCGCCGATGCCGCGGGCAGCGGGCTTTCGCGCGCTTTCGACAACGTCCTGCTCATGAACCTCTATGTCCAGAAGAAGGACGTCTTCGGCAGGAGGGGGCTCTCGGCCGGGGCCGGGATCTTCGATCTCTTTAATTCCAATTACGCCTATATCCAGACTTATGACAGCGGCCACGCGCCGCTGCCGTCGCTGTCCAGGGAGTATGTCGCGAAACTCAGCTATGAATTTTGATCGAGAGCGTGGTTTCTTGAGACGCGCGCTGCCGGGCTTTTGCTGCGCGGTGCTCTTCGCGGGCATGGCCCGCGGGCAAGAGGTCGTGGCCGTGCTCGGCTCGGATATCCGGCCGTATCAGGACGCTTTCGAGAGCTTCAAAAAGGAGTTGGGCATCCCGGTACAGTCGATCATCGCGCAGGGGGATGCGGTGGCTCTTCCCCGCGGGACCAGGATCGTGGCGGCTTTCGGCAGCCGGGCCGCGCAGGTGAAATATCCTTCCCATATCCAGCTCGTCTACGGCATGGCGCCCGCAGGCGGCGTGCGCGACGACCGCTACGATCATCCGCCCGTGCAGGTGGAAATGTCCCCGCGCATGGAGGATATCCTCCAGAGGCTCTTGAGCCTTCAGCCCTCCTTGCGCAGGCTCGCGGTGCTTTGGTCGAGTCCTGCGCGCGCCGATGAGGCCGGCCAGTTTCAGACAGCGGCTTCCGGCAAAATGACGGTGCTCTCCATCCGAATACGCGACGTCTCCGAGCTTTCCGACAAGCTTCGCGAGATCAAGGGATCGGCGGACGCGATCTGGCTCTTGGCCGACCCTTTCCTGATCACCGCGGATAATTTCGACATCATCAAGCAGTTCTCCTGGTCGAATTCCCTGCCGTTCTATTGCCCCACCGAGGGTTTGGTCAACAAGGGCGCCACGGCATCGATATCGAGCTCCTATCAGGAGATCGGCAAGACCCTTGCGGTGGTCGTGCGCGACATCCAGGCCGGAGTGGACTCTCCCGCGCAGGTCTTCCCGGCCGGCATGCAGGTCTCCTTGAGCCGCGCCTCGGCCGAACGCACGGGGTTGAAGGTTTCGGACCAGGAGCTTGGGCGCGTGGAGAAGCTCAAGCCATGAAGATCTCCACGAAGTTCCTCGCGGGACTATTTCCCTTGACCGTGATCACGAGCCAGGTCGCTTTGGCGTATACGGGGCATTCCGTGCACGCGGCGCTTACCTCCGAGCGCGTGCGCACGGCTTTGCTGCAGGCGGAGTCCATGCGGCGCAGGGGCATCTCGGACATCCGCGCGGGGCGAGAGTCGCTCCTTCTGCCGTATCTTCTGGAAGTCCAGCGCGGAACCGCGGCATCCGATGTCTTCATCCAGGACAATGAAGGCCGGGTCCTGGCGCATACGAACGTGGCGGAGACGGGACGCAGGCTCCTGGATGATTGGACCCGCAAGGCCATCGCCTCCGAACAGCCTTCGACGCGGGAGCGCTCCCTCTCCGGTCAGGAGACCGCGCTCGATATCGCGGTGCCGCTCATGGAGGCGCCGCCCAAGGACTCGGCCGAGGAATTCATGCTCATGGATTCCGGATCTGCCGGGCGCCGCATCGCGACCTTGCGTCTGATCATGCCTTTGGGGCAGACCCTCAAGACCCAGGCGGAGATCCTGGGCCGCGTGCGCCAGGCCGTGCTCTTTTCGAGCGCCGGGCTCTCCGTCCTCACGCTCTTCCTCCTGGCCCGCGTGCTCTCTCCTCTGCGGCTGATGACCGCGGCCACGGAGAAGATCAGCCGCGGCGAATACGACGCGCGGGTCCCTCTGCGGTCCAAGGACGAAGTGGGCGAGCTCGCCCAGCGCTTCAACCGCATGAGCGATGCCTTGGCCACCACCACGGTCTCCAAGGATTTCCTCAACGGCATCCTGGAGAGCATCCAGGATTTCCTCATCGTCACGGATGCCGAGGGCCGCGTGAAGATGGCCAACCGCGCGGTCTTCGAGAATCTCGGCTACGGCCGCGAGGAGATCATCGGCAAGGACGTCGGGGTCCTCTTCGGCGAAGGCATGCCGGCCTCTTGGCAAGACCGGCAAGAATCCCTGATGAACGCCGAGGTCCAGATCCGCGCCAAGGACGGCCGCATGGCGCCGGTCCTGCTCTCCCTGGCCGTGCTCAAGGACGCCGGGGGCCGTCCTGCCGGGTTCGTGGCCGCGGCCAAGGACATCTCCGAGCGCAAGGCTTTGGAAGGGCAGATGCGCCAGAGCGAGAAGCTCTCCGCGGTCGGCCGTCTGGCCGCGGGCGTGGCGCACGAGATCAACAACCCCTTGGGCGTGATCCTGGGATTCGCCCAGTCCGCGGCGCGGCGCGTGAGCGCCGAGGATCCGCTCTCTTTGCCGCTTTCCTCCATCGAGCGGGAGGCCCTGCGCTGCAAGAACCTCGTGCAGGGGCTTTTGACTTTTTCCCGGCAGTCCAAGCCTTTGCTGGAGCCGGTGGCCCTCAACAGCATGGCGTTCATGACGCTTTCCATGATCGAGGCTCTCACACGCGTGCGCTCCGTGACCTTGGTCCGCGAGTTCGGGCCGGAGATCAAGGTCCAGGGGGACTCGAACCAGCTCCAGCAGATCGTGATCAATCTCTGCAGCAATGCCGTGGATGCCATGTCTCCCGGAGGCATCCTGACCGTGCGCACGCGCGCGCACGATGACGGGAAGTCCGCGGTGCTGGAGGTCCAGGACACGGGAACGGGCATCCCCCAGGATATCCGGGACAAGATCTTCGAGCCGTTCTTCACCACCAAGAAAGCCGGGCAGGGCACGGGCTTGGGACTGGCGCTGGTCCATGAGATCGTGCTCAAGCATCAAGGGAGCATATCCCTCAAGAGCGAGATCGGGAAAGGCACGATATTCACCGTCCTTCTCCCGTTGGCCGCGTCCGAGACGGCCGCGTAGCCTGGAGGCCGAGCATGAATATGGATGCGGTGCGGGTGCTCGTCATCGACGATGAGCAGGGCATCCGGGATCTCTTGACCTACGAGCTGGGAAGCCGCGGCTACAAGATCGTGTCCGCCGACTGCGGGGAGCAGGGCTTGGAGCGCCTGCGCGAGCAGGAGTTCTCGCTGGTCATCTCGGATATCAAGATGCCGGGCATCGACGGCTTGACCGTCCTGCGAGAGGTCAAGGCCATGCGGCCGGAGACCCAGGTCATCCTGCTCACCGGTTTTGGGACCATGGAGACCGCGGTGGACGCCATGAAGCACGGCGCCTATGATTTCGTCCAGAAGCCCTTCATCATCGACGAACTGGCCGCGCTGGTGGAGAAGGCCCTGGAGAAGAAGGAGCTGTCCGCGCTGGTGGCCCTGCATGAGGCCAGCCGCGCCGTGTTCCGCACCTTGGATATCGACGAATTGATCCCGCAGATGGAGGAGATCGCCTGCAAGGTCCTGCGCACGGAGCAGGCCGCGATCTTCCTTATTGAGGATGGAAAGCTCGCGGCCGGGGCCGCGGGCAGGCCCCTTCTGCGCGCAATGGCCGAGAAGCTGCTCCCGGAGATCCTGGCGCAGAAGAACTGCCTGATTCCGGAGGCCGTGGGCAAGGATGTCCGTCTGGCCGGCGTCGACGGGGTTCAAGAGCTGCAGGGTGTTTTCATGGCTCCTTTGATGGGAGCGGACGGAGTCATCGGCGCTCTCATCGCGGTCAAGACCTCGACCGGCGGGGCCTTGGGCGTGGAGCAGAAGCACGCGGATATCTTCAGCTCCCAGGTGTCGCAGGCTCTTTCCAACGCCATGGCCTATCGCCGCTTGAAGGAAGCCCAGGAGAAGCTGGTGCATTCCGAGCGCTTGGGCGCGGCCGGGCTCCTGGCCGCGGGCGTGGCCCATGACCTCAATTCGCCGCTGACCGGCATCCTCGGTTTGGCCCAGGTCATCAAGGATCAGCCGAACATGACCTCGGAACAGCGCGAGGACATGACCTGCATCATCGAGCAGGCCCACCGCTGCAGCATCCTCTCGCGCGGACTCCTGGGACTCAGCCGGGACAGCGCTCCGCGCACGGAATCCGTTCCCCTTATGCGGCAGTTCGAGATGGTCCTTCGCCTCTTGCGCAAGGAACTCGGCGACAAGCAGGTGGAGGTCGTGCGCGAGATCCCGGGAGACCTTCCCGATATCCAGGTAGACCCTTTGCAGATCCAGCAGGTCTTCCTGAACCTCTGCGTCAATGCCGGGCATGCCATGGAAGGCCGTCCGGTCAAGAAGCTTCAGATCCGCGCCGAGCTTCAGGGCTCCGAGGTGCTCGTGCACGTGCGCGACAGCGGGCACGGCATTCCCAAGGACAAGCTTCCCAGGATATTCGAGCCGTTCTATACCACCAAGGCGCCGGGCAAGGGCACGGGCTTGGGCCTTTATATCTGCCAGAACATCGTGTCGCGCCACGGCGGACGGTTGGAAGTGGACAGTCAGGAAGGGGAATGGACGGAATTCACGGTGCGCTTGCCGGTCGCGCCCAAACATGCCGCTGAGAACGTGGAGAAAAAATCATGAAGACAATCATCCGCATCCTGGCGGTGACGCTTTGCGCAAGCATCCTTGTTCCGCCTGCGTCCGCGGCGCCCGCGGCGCAGTCCGGGTCCGAGGACTTCGAGTTCATGGCCGAGGAGGCCAAGGTCGTGAGCGCCTCGCGCCTGCCGCAGGACAAGGGCCGCGTGTCCGCCACCGTGCGCGTGATCACCGGCGAGGAGTTGAAGATGTACGGCGCGCAGACGCTCTATGACGCGCTCAGGAACGTGCCGGGCGTGGACGTGACGGCCACGGATACGTTCTACGCGGAGGTGGGCGTGCGCGGATTCAGCAAGCCCGCGAACAACCGGACGCTCATCCTCCTGGACGGCCGCACCCTGCTTGAAGGGGTCTACGACCAGATGGATTGGGAGACCCTGCCCGTGTCCTTGGATGAGATCGACCGCATCGAGATCGTGGAGGGCGCGGCTTCCGCCATCTACGGCGCCAACGCCATCAGCGGCGTGATCAACATCCTCACCAAGACGCCGGAACAGCTGGGCGGAGGCAAGCTCAGCTACGGCTACGGCGAGCGGCGCACGCATCTGGGGAGCCTGCTCTACGGGAATCGTACCGGGAATCTTTCCTATAAGGGCAGCGTGGGCTGGCGCGGCACGCACAGGTTCGAGAACGCCGACCAAAGCGCGGCCGAGACCGGCAAGGGGTCGGCCTTCGTGAAATGGCAGTTCTCCGAGGACCATGATCTCGCGATCTCAGGAGGAGGCGCGAACGTCAACACGCGCAGAGCCGTAGGGAACACCGGCATCAACTACGACGACGGGCAGTACAGCTTTACCCGCGTGGATTACCGGCTGGGCGGGACGCAGGTGCGGGGCTTCTGGAATCGCAGCCGCTCGGTCCAAAGAGACCTGTCCGTGCTTGAGAAGACGGACGGGATGGCGAACACCTTGGATCTCAATGCCCAGCATCTTCTGCGCCTGCCCTATGATATCGACTTCGTCGCGGGCTTCGGGCTCCGGCACAATGAGGGGAGATTCGGGCTCCTGACGCCCGGTTACGTGGAACAGGACCTTTGGTCCGTCTACGGCGAGGCGCAATGGCGGCCCATCGAGAGCGTGACCTTGCTCGCGGGCGGCCGCGTGGACCGGCATCCGTTCACGGGGAAGATGTTCTCTCCCCGAGGCGCGGCGCTTTTCGAGCCTGCCGACGGACAGCTTCTGAGGCTCTCGGTGGGCACGGCCTACCGCAACCCGACCCTGACTGAGAACTACGGCAACTTCACTCAGGATCTGGAGAACCGCAATACCGCTCAAACGGGCGTGGGATATACGAGGCTGAACGTGCTGATCACGGGAAACAGGAGCCTCGCGCCCGAAAAGATCACGCAGTATGAGGCGGCTTATGAGGTCCGCAAGGGGGACCTGCGCGCGACGGTGTCGGCTTTCCATTATCGGATGAAGAACTTCATCACGGGCACTTCAGGGGAGGATAACGGGACGAATCCGCTGCCCCCGTTGTACGGCGGGACCGATCCCATCGTGCGTTCGAGAGTCTCGTTCACGAACTTCGGGGAGGCGCGTTCCTGGGGCGGAGAATTCTCCCTGGACGCGAAGCTGCGCCAAGGCCTGGCCGCCTTCGCGAACTATGCCTATCAGTGCACGACCGGCAACATCGAGACCACGGTCTCGGAATGCGCGGGTCCCATGCACAAGGTCAATGCCGGTCTGCGCGGAAGAAAGAGCGGCGTGAGCGCGGCCCTCTGGGGCAACTGGGTGGGCGCCACGCGCTGGGAGAGCTACGACATGGACTTGGCGGCTGCTGGAGATGCCCGCAAGGTCAGGGTTCCGGACTATCTTCTGCTCAACGCGTATCTGGGTTATGCGTTCCGGGAGAAGCTTGATGGTTTGGAGCTGGGCTTGAGCGTCTTCAATCTGGCCAACCGCAGGCACTACGAACTCCTGTCCGCGCGGACTGCTCCCGAGTACGGCCAGTACGGCGGCCTGATCGGTTCCCGCGTGGTCGGCACCCTGTCCTATCGTTTCTAAGTCCTTTCCGTCCTGATCAGCCCGGGCGGCGGAATACGTTTTCCGCCGCCCGGGTTTTTATTGTCGTCATCCCGGCGGAAGAGAAACCCCATCCCGGCGAAAGCCGGGACCCAGCCATTCGTCACCCCGGCGTAGGCCGGGGTCCAGCAATCCCTGGGCCCCGGGTCAAGCCCGGGGTGACGACACACCCGGCTTCCGCCGGGGTGACGATTTTTTTGATAAAATAGGGCGTTGTCCATATCAGCAGCTCAAGAGTGCCTGAAATAACCGGCAGACGCGATTGCAGCCCTAAAGACGGTTATTTCAGGCCCACTCTAAGCCCAACGGAGGATTCAACCTCCCAGGAGGTCGCATGAGCGTCTCGTACATTAAGGAAAATGATTTCAAGGGGTTTGTGGACTCCTTGATCAAGGCCAAGCCCGTCTACGGACCCACGGCCAAGCGCAGCAAGTTCGTCTTCGACCGTCTGGAGTCTTCGCAGCAGCTGAGGCTCGACTACGACGTCACCCTGCTGCCTCCCAAGAAGCACTTTTTCCCGACCGCGCAGGACCTGGTCCGATTCGACGGGAACCGCTACGAGGGGTGCATCCGGCCCGAGGAGAAGGTCCTTCTCGGCGTGCACTTCTACGATGTGAAGGGCCTGGACATGACGGACCTGCTCTTCACTGAGAAGCACATGGACTGGAACTACATGGCTCATCGCGAGAGCGCGACCATCGTGGCCTCCAGCATCCAGACCGTGGCGCCCCGCTCTTTCTGGGGCTCCATCGGCAAGGACGTCCAGCCCAAGGGCCACGACGCCTTCCTGACCAAGGTCTCGGGCGGCTACGTCTACGAGGCGCGCACGCCCAAGGGCGAGGCCCTGCTCAAGCACGGGTCGTTCGCCAAGGCCTCGGACGCCCAAGCCCAGGAAGCCAGGAAGGTCAATGCGGACATCCTGGCCAAGTGCCCGGAAAAACTCGACCACGCCGCCCAGGCCGTGGCCAAGAAGGTCCGGGATTCCTTCAAGAAAGGCGAGCTGTGGAACAAGCTCGCCGAGGACTGCTTCTCCTGCGGCTCCTGCAACACGGTCTGTCCCACCTGCTACTGCTTCGACGTGCAGGACGCCTGGAACGTGGACCAGAAGTCCGGGGCGCGCACGCGCTACTGGGACTCGTGCCTGACCGAGGAGTTCGCGAAGATCTCCCACGGCGCCGGCGCGGGCCATAACTTCCGCGAACAGCGGGGGGACCGCTTCCGCCACCGCTTCATGCGCAAGGCCGCCTATCTCAATGAGAAGCTCGGCGGGCCCGCCTGCGTGGGCTGCGGCCGCTGCAGCACGGCCTGCACCGTGGACATCGCAGACCCCGTCCGCGTCATCGACGCGGTGATGAAGGCTTAAGGAGCCCCCATGACACCGACCTGCACCTGCGAAGAGAAGTCGGCAAAGCAGAACATCTTCCTGCCGCGCGAAGCCAAGATCGTGCGCGTGGAAGCCCCCACGGAGTTTGAGCGCCATTTTACGCTGAAGATGGCCGACGCAGCGCCCATGGAATTCCAACCCGGGCAGATCCTGGAGGTCTCGCTCTTCGGCTACGGCGAGATCCCGATCGGCTTGGCCAGCTCGCCTACGCGCAAGAACACCTTCGACCTCGTCATCCGCACGGTCGGGCGCGTGTCCGGCGCCGTCAACCGCCTCCAGACGGGGCAGTCGCTCTTCGTGCGCGGCCCGCTCGGGCACGGCTTCGACTTGGACAAGATGCGCGGGCACGACATGCTCATCATCGCCGGCGGCATCGGACTTTGCCCCACGCGCAGCCTTATCCAGTACATCCTGGACCGGCGCACGGAGTTCAAGCGCTTCACCCTGTTCTATGGGACCCGGGACCCCAAGCAGCAGCTCTTCCTGGAAGACCTCTCCCAGTGGCGCGGCTCCAAGGACGTGGAGTACCACGAGACCGTGGACAAGGCCGATCCCTCCTGGAAGGGCAACGTGGGCGTCATCACCACGCTCTTCAAGAAGACGCAGATCGCGCCCGACACGCGGGTGGTCGTCTGCGGGCCTCCCATCATGTTCCGCTTCGTCATCGCCGAGCTCGACAAGCTCGGGATCAAGAGGGAGAACGTGTACGTGGATCTTGAGCGCCGCATGAAGTGCGGGGTCGGCAAGTGCGGACACTGCCAGATCAACGACAAGTACTGCTGCATCGACGGCCCGGTCTTCTCGTACGCCGAGATCCAGGGCCTTGAGGAGGCGATTTAACATGGCAAGACCCAAGGCCGCATTCTTCGACTTCACCTGCTGCGAGGGGTGCCAGATCGAGTTCACCAACTACGGCGACGCCGCGTTCCTGGAGCTCATCAAGCACGTGGACGTCGTGGAGTTCCGCGAGGCCATGAGCGAGAAGACCACGGAGCCCATCGACATCGCCTTCATCGAGGGCAGCTTCTCCCGCGAGGCCGACCGCAAGCGCTTGGAGGACATCCGCAAGCGCGCGAAGATCGTCATCGCCTATGGGCAGTGCGCCGCGACGGCGGGCATCAACGCGCTCAAGAACCACACCAAGGATTATAAGGAAGCGGTCTACGGCAAGGACGCGCTCATGCCGCATCTGGACAGCCAGAAAGCCCTGCCGATCAGCGCCGCCATCAAGGTGGACTACAACGCCTTCGGCTGCCCGGTCAACAAGTACGAGGTCCTTCAGATCGTCTCGCACCTGCTCCACGGCAAGGAGCCGGTGATTCCCACCTATCCGGTCTGCGTGGAGTGCAAGCGCCGCGAGACCGTGTGCCGCTATCAGGAAGGCGACCACTGCCTGGGACAGACCGCGCGCGCCGGCTGCGGCGCGCCCTGCCCGGCCGACGGCATCCCCTGCGAGGCCTGCCGAGGCTTCGTGGACGGGCCCAATGAGGCCGCCTTGGAGAAGGCCCTGTGTTCCGCCGGGTTCTCCAAGAGCCGCGCCCAAGAGAAGTCCCGCATGTTCGCCGCCAATCAGAGGAGGGACGCGAAATGAGCACCGCCACCCAGGACATCAAGATCGACGTCCATCATCTGACCCGCGTCGAGGGACACGGCAACATCGTCGTGGACGTGCGCAAGGGGAAGATCGAGAAGTGCGAGTGGCAGGTGCCGGAAGCCCCACGCTTCTTCGAGGCCATGGTCCGCGGCCGCCACTACAGCGAGGTGGCCAGGATCACCAGCCGCATCTGCGGCATCTGCTCCGTGGGGCATACGCTGGCCTCTCTTAAGGCCACGGAGGCCGCGCTCGGAATCCACATCAGCGAGCAGACCTTCAAGCTGCGCGAGCTCCTCAAGCATGCCGAGAACTTCGACTCGCACGTGCTCCACGTCTACTTCCTCGCGGCGCCGGACCTTCTGGGAGCGCCCTCGGTGTTCCCGCTGGTGGCCACGCACGGCGAAGTGGTCGCGCGGGCCCTGCGCCTCAAGCGCCTGGGGCACGAGTGGGGTTCGCTCATCGGCGGGCGCACCACGCATCCGACCCGGCCGGTTCCCGGAGGCTTCGCCGCTCTGCCCACGGTCAAGGAGCTCCAAGAGCTCAAGGCCAAGCTGGAGCAGGCCGTGCCGGAGCTGGAGGCTACGCTCAAGACGGCGCTCGCCCTGGCGCCCAAGTTCCCGGCCTTCGATCGGCCCACGGAGTACATCGCGCTCTCCTCGGACAAGGGCTACGCGCTATACGACGGAGAGATCCAGTCCTGCCTGCCCGACGGCAAGAAGCAGCGCTATGCGGTCGCCGACTACAAGAAGGTCACCAACGAGTACATGACCAAGCTCTCCACGGCCAAGTACTGCAAGAACAAGCTGGACAGCTACGCGGCCGGCGCCTTGGCGCGCTTCAACAACAACTACGACCAGCTGCATCCCGAGGCCAAGAAGGTGGCGCAGGCCTTGGGCATGAAGCCCGTCTGCGGCAACCCCTACCTCAACACCGCGGCGCAGGTCGTGGAGATCGTGCATAGCTACCACGACAGCCTGCGGCTCGTCAACGAACTGCTCAAGGCCGGGATCAAGGACGAGAAGCCGGCCCAGCCGACGAAGTACGCGACGGGCGCCGGCGGAGTGGAAGTGCCGCGCGGCATCCTGTTCCACGAGTACTCCTACGACCAGGACGGGATGTGCACGGCCGGCAACTGCATCATCCCGACCAACCAGAACCACGCGAACATCCAGCGGGACTTCGACAAGCTGGTGCCCGAGCTTCTGGCGCAGAACAAGTCGGAGAGCGAGATCACCCTTGCTCTCGAGATGCTGGTGCGCGCATACGACCCCTGCATCTCCTGCTCGACGCATTTCCTCGACGTGACGTTCATCTAGCCGGGAAAATCCTGCCGGATTTTACCGGGAGGGTTTGGGAATGCCGAAAGGATCGGCGGAGGTCGGATCCGTCATCCCGGCGGAAGCCGGGACCCAGCAACTGCCGTTAATTTGCAAGCCTGGGTCCCGGCTTTCGCCGGGGAGACGAGGAAGACCGCTTAAGCGACCGGCATCGAGGTCATGATGCGCTATCTTATCGGCGTGGGCAGCTACATGGGCTTCGACGACGGCGTGGGCCTGCGCCTGATCGAATACGTCGATTCCAAGGATCTCGCAAAAGGGTTCCGGGCCGTGGAGATGGGCGGCAACGCCCTCGATCTTTTCTCTTACTTGGAAGCCGCCACCGAGAATATTCTCATCGTGGATACGGCCAAGATGGGCCGGTCTCCGGGCGAGCATGTGTTCTTCAGGCCCGAGGACGTTCGCACCCGCAAGGCGCTCGCGGGCGTGAGCACGCATGAGGGCGATGTGCTCAAGATCTTGGAGCTGGCGCGTCAGACCGGCTATCCCATCCCGCCCATCGAGTTCATGGGCATCGAGCCGGCCTGCATCAAGGATGAGATGGGCCTTTCTCCGGAGATCGAGCGTCGGCTCCCGGAGTATGCCCAGGCCGCCATCCAGAGGCTTTTGCTATGAAGAAAGTCGTCACGCTGGGCGGCGGCACGGGGCATTACTCCATCCTGCGCGGGCTCAAGAACTACGACTTGGACCTCACGGCCGTGGTCTCCGTCGTCGACAACGGCGGTTCGACCGGCGAGCTGCGCACGGACTTCGGCATCCTGGCGCCCGGCGATATCCGCAACTGCCTGGTGGCGCTCTCGGACGAGACCGAGATCCGCGACCTGGCCAGGCTCTTCGAATACCGATTCTCCAAGAAGTCCCGCCGCCTGGGCAATCACAACGTCGGCAATCTCATCCTCGCGGCCTTGACCGACCTTTGCGGGGACATGGCCGCGGCCTCGAAGGTGGCCTCCAAGATCCTGCGCACCCGCGGCCGCGTCCTGCCCGTGTCCTTGGACGCCTCCACGCTCTACGCGCGCACCCGCGGCGGCAAGGTGCTCAAGGGACAGCTTGCGGTGAGCTACCCCGAGAAGCGAGAACGCATCGACGAGCTTTGGCTGAAACCGGCCGCGGACATCTATGCCGGAACGGCGGACGCCCTGCGCGAGGCCGATCTCGTGCTCATCTGCCCCGGGGACCTTTACGGCAGCGTGCTCCCGAACATGATCACCCGCGGGATGTGCGAGGTGCTGCGCTCCTGCCGCGCGCGCATCGCCTATGTCTGCAATCTCGTGACCAAGCAGGGGAGCTACGATTTCTCCGCCTCGGATTTCGTCCGAGAGTTCATCCGCTACAGCGGACGTCGGCCCGACTTCGTGCTCTACAACACCCAGAAGCCCTCGCGCGAGGTCGTCGACAAATATCGGAAGGAAGCCTCTTATTTCGTCGCGCCCGACCTGTGGGTCCTTCGCAGTCTCTGCGGCCGCGCCATAGGCGCCAAACTTTTACAAGAGCACGACTCCGGTGATAAGCGCATCGTGCGCCACAACTCCGACCTCACCGCCCGCCTCATCATCGACATCCTCCGCGGCTGACCGGGAAAATTCAATTTCCTTCAAGTCTGCCCAGGCTTGAATTTTCCCGGAGGGGTTTCAACACGGCGCAACGGCACAAAAGTCATCCGTCATTGCGGCGGAAGCCGGGAGTGTCGTCACCCCGGGCTTGACCCGGGGCCCAGGAATACGACGCAACGGCCTTTGCTGGGTCCCGGCTTCCGCCGGGATGACGGCTGTACGGCTTCCGCCGGGATGACGGCTGTACGGCTTCCGCCGGGATGACGGCTGTACGGCTTTCACCGGGATGACGGATTTCTAGGCTTTCGCCATCGTTCGTTTGAAGGACCGCTCGAAATGGGAGGCGGATTCTGTGATCCAGCGGATGAGTTCGTCCTGCCAGAAGAGGAGGGACTTCTCGGAGGCCGAGGGGATATCCAGGGAGATGTCTCCGCCGTGCTCCAGGGCCCAGCGCCAGCTCGGGTCCCAGGTCGAATGCTCGGTTTGGGCGCGGGCGGATGCATCCAAAGAGGCTCGTCGGGCGAGTTCGGCGCTGAGCTTGACGACGATCTTCAAGAGGCCGGCGGAGAAGAACGCGTGAGAAGGCAGGTCCGTGTAGATCCGCCGGATGATGCGCGCGAAATGCGCGGGATCCTCCTCCAGGCGATCCGCGGCTTGGCGGTTGTCGATATCGAAGTCCTCATCCGAGCCTGAGGCCCGCCGCTGTTCCAGCACATAGGATGCTTCCGCGGAATAGGCTTCGATCTCGTCTTCCTGCGTGAAGACCTGCAGGAGCTTCGCGTCCTTGCGCCAGACGTATTGGAGATAGTGAACGGACTCATGCAGGAAGAAGGGCGCCAGTCCTCGGGCGAGGGCCGATAGGAGGAGCGGATCGGCGAAGAGATCCCGCGCGCTTTTTCCTCGCTCAAAGAGCCAGTCCTGCGCGTATTCCGCGCTCAAGGCGATGTCCTGCGTGGAGGGACGGAAGAGCGCGTTCATCCCGGGCATGCTCTGCACGCTCAGCGACAAGACCGCGCCTTTGCCGTAGAAGCGCAGGACCTCTTCGGCCGAGGAGCTTCCTTGCAGGGCGTCCAAGAGCAGGGGCTTGAGCGAGGCGGAAAGCCGCGCGCGTTCCTCTTCGGTGAGCGCATCCTCCGGCCGCGGAGCAGGAAGGGGGACCGGGGCCTGTATCCGCGGCGCGCGCAGGGCGGCTTGGGCGCGGTCTACGCGGCGCATGAGTTCGACTTGGTCGGGCTCGGAGAGGAAGTAGAAGACGGACTCCGCCTCGGCGGCCAGGCGTTTGACCGAGGCGTCATCGGCCGGGAGCGGAGCGGCTAGGAGTCCGCGGGCGGTTTTTGCCGCCCAAGGGAAGAGAAGGTCCTTGCGCGCATCAAGGCGCACCGACTTCCAGGAGCTCTGCGTGCGGCCTTTGCCTTCCAGCCAGGCGCGCTGTCCCGGGAGAAGGGCCTCCCATTCGAGCAAGGCCTCTTGGACCAGCGTCAGGCGGGAGGGGAGCCGGCGTGCGACCCAGGCGCGCATGGCCTGGACATCCGCGCCGGGTCCGATGCTCTCGGTCACGGAGCCGTACTTCATCCGCAGGATGAGCGCGTTCCTCAGGGCTCCGGCGTCTTTATGGAGTTCGATCGTTTCCCGCAGGTCTTCGAGCGCGTATGCGCGCAGGAAATCCTGGGCCAGGCGGCCGGGTTCTTTTTTCAGGGACAGAAGAGCTTCTTTGTCGGAGAGCAGCGCGGCCGCGGCTTTGGGGTCCTCTTCGGTCTTTGCCGCGCTTGCCTGCAGGCGTTGGGCCAGCTCTTGCGCATGCGCCATGGCTTGAGCGTACAGGGAGCGGCGTCCCGTGCGGTCTTTCTGCGTTCGAATGAGCGGGATGCGGATGTCGAGCTCCGTCTCCGGAGCAAAGGCGCCCTTGGGCATTCGGACCTGCGGCGTTCCTTCTTGCGCGGGCGAACGGGAGTGCGATCGGAGCTCCGAGAGGGCGGAGGCGGCCCGGAGTTCCGGGAGAGGGCTTTGGGGAGCGGCAAGCGCGTCGGGCAAAGGAGCAGGCCGCGCAGCCTCGGGATAAGACGGGTTCAAGGAAGTCTCTGCCTGCGAGAAAGGGGCTGCGAGGATTTCCGTCGAGGATAGGGGTTCCTGGAGCTGTATGGACCCTGACAAAGGCTGTATCGGTGCGGCAATGGCTCTCGGCGCTTGCGTTCCTGGAAGCGGCGCTGGGGATTGTGTCTGGGCCCAGGCAGGCAGCAAGAGCAGGAGCAATGCAGGCGCAGGCCCTGCCCGGGCGATCGGAGGTCCCGAAAGACTTTTTTCATGGGCTGGTGACTGCGGCATGGCCGGATTCTACCCCATCTTCCGGCCGTGAAGGTAGGCGCTAAGGCATGGGCCCGGGCGGGCAGAAGACCCATCCGCGCATGGGTCGTTGGACCTGGCGATCATGAGGGCTTCCACCGACGAGGAACAGGCCGAAAATGATAGAATCCTAGTGCTTCGATCGCGCTTATCATGCGGTCGGAGCGCTAGAACATGAAAGTGCTCGCTCTCATCGCTCGAGAACCGGATCCGCAAGGGACCGGTCCGGACCGTGAGATCTGCGCTCTGCTCGCCCGTTTCGGCCGGAGCGCGGATGTCCGCTGTTTCGCGCTGGGCCCTTCCTCCTCCTCCTGCATGACCGAGGCGCTCCTGGCGCGCAAGGGCGTGCGCATGCTTCGGGAGCCGGCGCAGGGACTCCAGAGGCTCCAAGCCAGGGTCCTTCAGGCCTGCCGGCAGGAGCGCTTCGATGGGATCGTCGTCGTGGGCGCGGCGCTCTGCGGGGATTGGCTCCGGACCCTGCGCCTGGCAGTCCCTTCCGCGTTCTTGGCCGCGTTCCTGCCGGATGCTTCCCGCATCGCCGCGGACCTCGGAGCCTCGGGGTCGGACGCCGGACGCAAGGCTCAGTCGTGGCGCGGCATCCTTTCCACGGCCGACGCGCTTTGGTGCGCGCACCCGGACGATCTCTCTTTGCTCCGCAGGACCCTCGGCCCTTTGCGCACGGCGCTTTCCCTGGCTCCCGGCGAGGGCGCCAAGCGCCCTTGGCGCCGCGCGCGCGCGCGCCGCGGCCTCAGCCGGCTCGCCTCGCCGGCGGGCACCGCCGCCGAGATGAACCGCCTTCTGCGGCGCACGCGCAAGGGCGATGTCTTTGTCCGTCTTCATGCCTGCGGCTCCGAGGAGACGGCGCTCTCTTCCCTGCGCGAGGTCTTCGGCCTCCTGCCTTACGTCGGGGCCGTGGTGCCCGCGCGCGCTTCGGCGCAGGCCCTCAAGGCCGGAGGTTCGCGGGAGCATCTGGCCGCGGCGTGGGCGCTCAAGCACAAAGGCGCCTGGCACGAGGCGGATTTCCCGCCGCATGCCTGCTGCGTGCTCCTGCGCCGCGAGGCCTTGGACGCGGCGGGGCTGCTCGACGAGCGCTTCCAGGACCTGGGCGCGGCGTGGAGGGACCTGTTCCTGCGCATGGGTCAGGCCGGCTGGCCGGTGTTCATGGCCCAGGACGCGGTGGTCTTCTGCGGGCAGGATGCTTCTTCGCGCCTGCCGGCGGCGGACGGCGACCTGCTCACGGAGAAGTGGTGCCGACAGAGCCTGCGCTTCATGGAATCTCTTTTGACCTCCTTGGAGCCGGAGGGTTATCGGCTGCCTGCTCCGCCTAAGACGACCGAGACTGCCGGTGCAAAAAGAAGATAGTTCCAAGCTCCGCGTCCTCTTGCTGACGCCTTTCCCTCCGTATCCGCCGGACAACGGCGGGATGCTGCGCGTGCTTTCGCTCGTCTCCAGGCTCAAGGACCGATTCGACCTGCGGCTGATCACCTTCGTCCGGGAGACCGGGGAGCGGCGCTTCAAGCAGAATGCCGCGCTCCTGGCCCTGCGCGAGGTGTTCTCCCAGATCCACTGCGTTCCCAAGGAGAGCACCGATCTTCCGCGCAGCGCGGCGCCTGATCTTCCTGAGATCTGCCGGGAGTGGTATTCGCCGCAGATGGCCGCGCGTTTGGCCGAGGCCGCGCAGGATGCGGACATCGTGCACATCGAGTTCTTCCAGATGGCCTTCTATTCCTGGTATGTCCGGGACAGGCCCGTGGTGTTCACGGAACACGACACCAGCCATCTGTCCCTGCGGCGCTCCTATTTCCGAGAGTGGACCGGCTGGTCCAGGCTGCTCAAGGTCCGAGAGTGGCTGCGCGTGCTGCGTCATCATCGGGAGGTCTGCTCTTCCTTCGAGCGCATCGTGACGCTGACGCGGGCCGATGAGGCGCGCCTTCGCCGCATCGTCCCTGCCGGGAAGCTCGTGCATGTCCCGACCGGTGTGGACTTGGGACGCTTCGCTTTTCATCCGCGCAGGGGCGGTTCCGACGGAGAGCGGAGCGCCCGCTCCCCGTTGTTGGACGGGTCCCGCAGGGGCGGCGCGGAGATTGTCTTTGTCGGGCACTATCCGCACTATCCCAACGAGGACGCGGCCCTTTGGTTCTGCGGGGAAGTCCTGCCCATCCTCCGGCAAAGAAGGCCGGAGGTGAGGGTCCTGCTCGTGGGCTCACAGCCCACGGAGCGCGTGCGGGCCTTGGCGGGCCCGGACGTGGAGGTCACGGGCACGGTCCCGGACGTGCGGCCCTATCTCGAACGCGCCGCGGTCTTCGTCGCTCCCCTGCGCCTCGGCTTCGGCGTGAAGGGCAAGGTGCTCGAGGCTTTCTCCGCGGGAGCGCCGGTGGTGGCGACGTCCACGGTGGCCGAGGGATTTCCCGAGGCTCGCGAGGGAGAGCACTGGCTCCGCGCGGATGCTCCCGCGGATTTCGCGCGCGAGATCCTGCGCCTTATCGACGATCCGGAACTCTCCGCCCGTCTTGCGCGCAGCGCGCGGGCATTGGTCGAGGATTCTTACGGCTGGGATCCCTGCGCCGAGCGGCTGGCCGGGCTCTACGAGAGTCTCGCTCTCCGCGGGAAGGAGGCCGTCGTAGACGCGTGAAGACTTCTTCTTCGGAACTTCCTTTTGTCCTTCGCCGGCTGGATCATTGGGTCCAGCGCGGCCTCGCGCGCCCGGCTTCGAGCGGCGGGGAGCCTGTCCGGGAACTGCATCTGGAACTCACGCACCGCTGCGACTCCCGCTGCCTCATGTGCCACCACTGGCTCTTGGCCGAGGGCCATGCGGGCGAGGAGATGAGCCTGGAGGAGATCGGGCGGCTCGTGGAGGGCTCGCGCCTGCTCTCAGGCGTGGAGACCGTGGTGCTCTCCGGCGGAGAGCCGCTGCTTCGGCCCGACGCGCCGCAGATCGCGGCCCTGCTCGCGCGCAGATTTCCGAAGGCCCGCATAGGCGTGCTGAGCAATATGCTCGATGAAAAGCGCCTTTTCTCATCCTTGGAGCGCATGCGCTCTCTGGGCGTGCGTCCGTGGCTGGGGACGTCCTTGGACGGGATGCGGAAGAACCACGACCGCTTGCGGGGAAGGCCCGGGGCTTTTTACGCGCTCATTCGCAATGTCGTGCGTCTGCGCCGGGAGCTTCCCGATGTGGAGTTGGGCTTCTGCTTCACGCTGACGCCCTTCAACTATACGGACCTCGGCAAGGCCCGCGTCTTGGCGCGCTCCTTGGGCTGCGACCTGGGCGCGCAGTTCGTAGTCGACCATGAGGGGTTCGAGGCGCCCGAGCGATTCCATTGGACTCCGGCGGCTCTGCGCGGAGCGCGCGCGCAGATACAGAGCGTGCTCTCGGAGCTCTGCCGGGAAGGCCGGGCGCTCGAGCGCATCCTGGAGGGCCGTGAGTCGGAAGACCTCGGGCTCTGGACGAAGATGCTTTATTGGCGACATCTGGGAGAGTTCGCGGGCGGCGCTTCGGCGTGTCCGCCGAAAAGAGCGCCCAAGCGGGTGCTCCCGGACTGTCTGGCCGGTCGGCGCTACGCCATGTTCGACCCGCAGGGGCGCCTCTTCTTCTGCCCGGTCAACAAGCACCGCAAGGTCGGGTCTGCGGCAGGTTCTTCTTTTGATGAACTCTGGACTTCCTCCCGCGCCCGGGCCGAGCGGCGATTCATCGACTCCGGCCGGTGCGCCTGCTGGCTGCAGTGCACCGCGTATCCGGCCTTGGAGCGAGTGCTCCGCGCCGCCTTTGCGAAGGGACCTTCCAAGGTCCCGCAGGTTCGGGCATGAAGAGGCGGACTTTCCGCAAGCCTGAGGCGAGCATCATCGTTCTTTGCCACAAGGACCTCTCTTATCTTCTGCCTTGCCTGGAAAGCGTGCGGCGGAACACGCGCGTGCCCTATGAGCTCGTGCTCGTGGACAATGCCTCGCCCGACGGCGCCTACGAGGCCTTCATACGTCTGCGGCGGACATTCCCCAGTCCCGTGCGCGTGGTGCATAACCGGGAGAACCGCTTCTTCGCCGGAGGCAACAATCAGGGGCTCGCGCTCGCGCGGGGCAGGCATCTGATGCTCCTCAACGCCGACACGCTGGTCGCTCCGGGCTGGCTCGAAGGCCTCATCGCCTGCGTGGACAAGGATCCCCGGCTCGGAATCGTCGGGCCTTATACGAATCAAGCGGCCGGGCTGCAGGTGCGCTGGCCGGAGCCGTACAAGACGCCCGCGCAGTTCACCCGCTGGGCCGGCCGCAAAGCTTCCTCGCTCCAAGGCCGCGTGCGCTATGTGCCGTGGATCATCGGCTTCTGCGTGCTCATCCCCAGGCCGGTGCTTGAAAAAGTTGGAGTGCTCGATGAATACTACGGCCCGGGCGGCTTCGAGGATTACGACTACTGCCTGCGCGTGCGCCAAGCCGGGCTGCGCATCGGCATCGCCGAAGAGGTCCATGTCCATCATTTCGGAGGACGCGGCTACGTCGACATGAGCTACGACGTCCTGCGCCGGAGGAACCGCGAACTCTTCTGGTCGAAGTGGGGCAGGCTCTGCCGCGAGAGACTCGATGTCCTCTGAGACCCGCACTTTGACGCCGAGTCCTTCAAGGCATTTCGCGCCGGATAAGATCCTGGCGCATGCGGACCGCGTGGAAGAGTGGCTGCGCACCGGGATCTGCGCGCCCGTCACCGTGGAGTTCGATCTCACCAATCGCTGCGGGCATCGCTGTCCGCACTGCTTCGGCTTCGCCCGGGAGCGCGACGCTTCCGAGATGAAGGAGTCCGTCGCGCGGGACCTGCTGCGCCAGCTCCGGGATCTGGGCGCGCGCGGGCTCACCTTCACGGGCGGCGGGGACCCGCTCCTGCATCCCGCGGCCGCGCGCCTGGTCTCTTTCGCCGCGGAGCTCGGCTTGGACGTGGGCTTCATCACCAACGCGCAGGCGCTCTCGCAGGAGGCCGCAGACGTCCTGATGGCCCGCTGCGTATGGGTCCGCGTGAGCCTGGATGCGGCCACGCCGAGGATGTTCCAGCTTACCCACGGCGCCGGCGAAGCGGAGTTCGAGCGGGTGAAGGCGAACATCCGCCTCCTGGCCCGGCGCAAGCAGGAGACCGGCGGCGTCGCAACTCTCGGCGTGGGTTTCCTGACCTCCGAGGCCACGCGGGAGGAGGCTTACGCCTTCGCGCGGCTGGGCCGGGAGCTCGGCGCGGACTATGCCCAGTATCGGCCGCTTCTGCGCTGGAAGCAGGATCGGACCGTGGACTACGGCGGAGCAGGGGTGCTCTCGGAAATCGCGCGCGCCAAGCGGGATTTCTCCTGTCCCGAGTACCGCGTGGTGGGTTCGGAGCACAAGTATCGCCTCATCGAAGAGGGGCGCATCCAGCGCGCCTACCGCGCCTGCCATGGACGGCACTTCGCCGCGGTGGTGTCCGCGGACCTGAAGATGTATCTCTGCTGCCATATGCGCGGCATGGAGAAGTACGTGATCGGCGACCTTTCCCGGCAGAGCGTGCGCGAGGCGTGGAACTCGGCTCTGCGCGAGCAGGTCGGGCTCGGCGTGGACTTCCGGGATTGTCCGCCCCTGTGCCGCTGCGACGCCTTCAACGTGGTCCTCGAGGACGTCCGGGCCGGCCGCACGCAGATGCGGCCTCCGGAGGGAACGGAGTGGGAGCACAAGAACTTCATCTAAAGCCGCCTCTGCGCGAGTTCTCCGTGGCCGGCGAGTCCATGGAGTTCTTCCTGCGTCCGGGAGACCTCCTTCTCGCGGAGCCGCTCGCGCGCGGACGCTCCGAGGTGCGCATCGGCGACATCGCGCTCTTCATGGGCGGCAAGGACGCTCCGATCCTGGCTCACCGCGTTCTCTGGACGCTGGGCGCTCTCTGGACCAAGGGGGATTTCCACATCGTCCCGGAGAAGGTCCCATCCGCGGCTTCGCTGGTGGGCCGCGTCGTGGAGATCCATCGGGACGGCAAGCGCCTGCGCCTGGACACCGCGTCCATGCGAGGAGCAGGGCTGCTTCTTGCCGCCTACTCTCTCTTTGGAGCTTTCCTCTATCGTCTTGCGCAGGCCGCGGGCTGGTCTATGGGAAGGCTCTTTGAAATAGTCCCGGACCTTCGCAGATGCGCCGGTTCCTTCGCGCGGGCCCGCATTTTTTTGGAGACTTTCCATCTTTATCCCTTGCGCTCGATCCTGCGCCGCATCCCTGAGGCGCTGTGTCCTTTCGCGGAGCTTCCAGACGCGGGCGCGGCCGATATGCGCCGGGAGGCGACCGCGATCCGCTCGTCGTTGGGGCCGCGCTGGGTCGGAGGAGAGCTGCGCGGGGATGTCCATTGGCGCGGCGAAGTGCGGGTCTTCGGCGACGTGGTCGTTCTTCCAGGGGCTTCGCTCACCATCCATCCGGGCGCGAACATAGTGTTCCTTCCGGGCAAGCGCTTCCATCATGGAGTGCGGCGTGTATGGGAAGGCCGCGTGCGGCCTTTGACGGATTCCGCGAGAAGCCATCTCGTGATCTACGGCCGCCTGCGCGTCCTGGGACGCCGAGAGGAACTCGTGCGGCTGCGCGCGGAGTCCTCTTCGTCTTGGGGAGGGGTGCTCATCCTCGGCGGCGCCGGGCATGAGGTCCGAGGAGCTTCGTTTGAGGGCTCGGTGCGCGGGGTCCTTTGCCTGGAGGATGCGGACGCGGATGTCTCCGACACCGTCTTTCTCGGGATGCCGGAACCGGCTTTTGCCGCGGCTGACCGGGTCCAGGGCCGCTTGAGGCGCTGCCGCTTCCAGGAGAGCGGGCCCGTGCTCGTTTCCGGGAGCGCGGATCTTCGCTTGGAGCAATGCGAGTGGGAGCGGTGCGGCTCGGGCCTGCTGGCCAAGGGAGAGGGCCGCGTGCGATTGCTCTTCTGCGGGATGCGGACGGGGAAGGAAGCTCTTCGCCTTGAAGAGAGGGCCTGTTTGGAATCCTCGGGCTGTTCCATCCAGGGCTTTTCGGCCGCGGCCGTGCTCATTGGGGACTCCTTTGCGGACGTCTCCTCTTGTTCTCTGCTCGACAATGGGACCGGCGTGAAGCTTGAGGGCCGCTCGCGCTTCCTTGCGCAGGGCCTGCGCGCGGAGCAAAGCGCCGGGCACGGGCTATGGGCCTGCGGCGAGTCCGAGGCCCGGCTGCGGGACTCGGAGTGGAGGCGCGGCCGCGAGAACGGGGTCTATGCCTCGGGTTCTTCCCGGGTCGTGCTGGAAAAAGCGCTCTTCGAGGATAATCCCTGCGGCTTGTCCTGCGAGGAAGACGCGCATGTGCATGCGGCGTCCGCGGAGTTCCGCGGCCAAGGCGGCGTCCATGTGCGCGTTGCCGGCGGGGAGCATCTCCTGGAGAGCTGTTCTTTCTCCGGCGGCAGGCTGGGGGTCGATGTCTCGGGCTCCGCGCGGGCCGCGTTCAAGTCTTGCCGTGCGGAGGGCAGCGAGGGACAAGGGTTCCTCATCAGCGGGCAGGCCGCGTGCTCGCTGGAGGACGTACGCGCGCAAGGCAACGGCATCGGCGTGCGCATCGAGGGGGCTTCGCGCGTGCGGGCCCGTGCCCTGGTCTGCGAGGGGAATCTCCGCTCCAACGGAAGCATCTGCGGCGGAGAGCACGTCCTGGAGGATTGCTCGTTCTCCAAGGGACATGCGGGGCTGGATGTGTCCGGGGATTCGCGGCTGACGCTCAAGTCCGTCCTCGCGGAAGGGAACGCCGAACAAGGACTCATCATCGGCGGCGATGCCGCGTGCGTTTTGGAAGGCGTGCGCGCGCAAGGCAACGGCATCGGCGTGCGCATCGAGGGGGCTTCGCGCGTGCGGGCCCGTG